>Ga0209208_10007985_pt1 | contig 14202 bp, 10 predicted proteins | sample S1TSphfallax_3_FD_187694 | JGI IMG/M metagenome (GOLD analysis project Ga0209208, IMG submission 187694) | Host-associated microbial communities from peat moss isolated from Minnesota, USA - S1T2_Fd - Sphagnum fallax MG (SPAdes) (version 2) | ecosystem: Host-associated > Plants > Peat moss >...
AAAAAACCTCGGTGAAGTTTTGGCATTAAATAGTTAGATTTAAAGCCCCCCCCCCCCCCCCACAACTAACATGTTTATTTTTGTTTCCCAAGAATTGTCCAACTTGGCAATTCATGGGGAAAAATTTATTGGAATATTCCTAACTTCCCAATTTGGGGGGGGGGGGGGGGGGGGGGATGGGAAAAAAATAGCAAATTTGAAGAAAATGTAAACAACAAAAAAAATACCAAAAAACTAAATAGAAAATTTGGAACAAAAAAGGTTACCTTAATTATAATAATTCCAACCTTACATACATAAAAAAATTTCAACATCAAATTTATTTGAAAAAAAATAAATTCAATCTTTGAAATTATTATAAACCTTATCCAAATTTTTTGAAATAAATAAAATAAATATTCATGATTTCACCAAGTTTTTTTTGTGTGTTGAATTTCACCATTTCGCGATAATAAAAAAGGGCCATCAACATCAACAAGGAATGTTTTAATTGAAAAAAAATTATATATATTTTTTAAATGATGCAATTTGAAATGGGTTTTAGGAATTATAACCAAAATATGAAAGTACTTTAACAAATTTGTATCTCCATATATAGTTTATAGCCAAAACATTGTTAAATATAGTCTTATGGATGATCTTGAAGAACACTACAAAATTGAAAAAATATAAAGATAAAAAAATCAATGGTGGCATTATTATGATCACCATTATAATTCAGTCATTTAATTGATTTTTAACAATAAAGATTTTTAAAAATCTTTAAATATTTAAATAGAAAATTTTGACCAAGTAAACATAAATTTTGAGAAATCGTGTTTTAATAATAATTTCAACATTATTATTATTATTATTAAATTTTTAATCAAAAACATTTAACATGGATAATCCTTAAGAATATGTGTGTTTAGGTTAACATAGGTAGGCCTAGGATAGATTAAAAGGTTAGCCTAGGTCTAATTAGGGTAGAATAATCTAAGCCTAACTTAATTAAATTACATATGCTTTTCTACTTTATTTTTATTAAATTTTTGTTTATAGTTTTGTGGTAGGTAGTTTTGTTATCAAAAAAAAATTATGGTGTGATAGTTAAAAACTTGAACTATCAAAATGTAGGTGAAAGGTTCAAGTCTTCACACTTGCAACCTATGCAAATGGCCTAGGTTATTTAGGTTCATTACCTAGGTAGGCCCCTCTAGATTTGCTTTTAACAATATGGGTCACCTATGTTAAACCTCCTAGGCAAAACTTCCTTATGAAACTAAACTTAATTTTGCATAATTTTATTTGAGTGGGCTTTGATTACCATGTGGCATCACATAATTACGCCAAAATTCTTAATTTTTAAATTATAGATTACAATTTGGCAATTCATTTTAAGTGGAAAACCACACTATCATTTTGGAAACATTTTCCATTAATTCAAGTCTTTATTTTGGGAACTCAAAAGTTTCCATTTAAAGAATAATAATAAAAATACATGGTGAAACATGTGATTATAAAAAATGGCCAAATACAATTCCATTAAAAATGTCCTAATCAACTAGTCATTTTCATTTAAACTAGTTAGCTCTCTACAAGAAATCATGGTTTTTCAAAAGGTTCAACTTGACTAAAGTGTCCACATTGACCAAAAATATGTTTATTTTGACTAAATGCATGGGCCATGAAAGACATATGGTTCTTTTGATTGATTTTTTTATTGAAATGACTATTTTGATGAAATGTTAAGTTGTATATTTAGTCAAGAACAACAAATTTTTTAAATGATTCATCAAAATGATCATGGTTTAATCAAATCAACCATACTAAATGGCCATACCTAGTCAAATTGGCCATAATAATTTGGTTAGCTAGCTTACTTGTTATCCCTATTAGGTTACTTACATACCTACTTACCTATCGTATATGCCTACCTACTTACTTAAATATATTTTACCTACTTACTTACTTACCTACCATTTACCTACCTATGTCTTATTTATTTACCTACCATCTACCTACCTATGTGTTACCTATTATTGTCTCCAAAATTACCTATTTATTTACCTATCTACCTACTTATTATCTACCTATTTACTTATTTATTTGTCTATCTACTTACCTATTATCTACCTACCTACCTACCAATATCAATTTATCTATCTTTCTAGCTAGGTACCTACTAACCTACTTATGAAAAAAATTGAAATTCAAATGTTGTAATAGACATTGACAAAAAAATTCATGGAAGTTCAAGGAAACATGTTAAATCCATTTGGTATCATATTGTTTTATAAGGTGATGGGGTGGGTTGATGGGCAAGACATTAGTGTGGAGCCAAGGAGACCAAGGGTCAATCCCTTTTACCAACATATATTATGTGGAGTATGTATATTCATAAATATATCTTGTATATGTGTGTAAATATATAGTACCTAGGTGGGTTGTGGATATGCCATGGTGGGTAGGTAGGTAGGTTTTTATTATTATTATTTACATTTTTATATTTACAAATTGAATTTTTTTAATTAATTTCTTTTGGCTACCCAATTTTTTGTTTGATTTGATTAGTCAAAAAGACCATTTTATGGTCAGTCAAAAAAACCACCAATCAAGTTGGACTTGTTTAATTTAACTTGTTTAGTATGAGTAAGTGGTCAAATTGACCAAATGTCAAAATGACTAATTTTTGGTTTACTTTTCTAGTCAAATAAATTGTGATTTCTTATGGTGGGTCCAAATTACATAATGAAAATTGCATGTTCTCACAACTATTTTACTAAATATTGATTTAAATACAAAAGGACATGATTACTGTTGTTTAGACAATAAACTATTTTCAAACACACACATCCTTATTAGATTCATTTATTATTCTAGTTTTGATGCTTATGAAAGTATGTAGTCCTTAACACCTTGCATTTGTTCCTCCAAACACATGTGCACATGTAGTGTAAACTCAAATGATGATATTTATTTCATACATTTACTTTATATGGTGTTAGCAAAAGTTCAATATAATGTTATTACCAAATTTACTTTTAAAATGTTAAATCTACATTACTTTCAAAAGAATTTATCCACCAACATCCAATATGTATTTACATGGACATAACCATAATTAACATTTCTTTGCATCTTGAACATTACTTTATGACCATGTTTTTGATGTCCATCACACATTATAATCCCTAACATAACTCCCAAGAATTCCAAATGCAATGCAACTTCATGGTATTGTTTTGCATTTAGGTTAAATATGGAAACAACATAACTAACTAAGTAAAATGTTCAAACAGGTAATGTATTGACATTAGTTTTTTAAATGCCAAATCTGCAAATGCACTTTGATGGCACAACTTTATCCACCAACTTCAAATATGTCGCCATTCACATCTTTAACTTATGAATAGAGAAGGTGGATAGTTGTTATATCTTACATTCTACATTTATGGCGTACACGATAACACATTGATTCCCCATTTTACAAACATTGAATCATACATCAACAAATTTCCAATGTTATAGTGATCTATGCAATATGATTGTAAAGACCTTCTTTTCATCAATCTTTTGCAACAACATGACCAAACAAATGCATTATGTTGGCATGATAAGATGTTTGCATAAGTTGATTCAAATTATCCTATTGTTCGACCATTTGAAATCCACAAAATGTCCTTGCAATTTACGATGTTTGACATGAGCAAAACATTTGAATCCATGCTCCAACAAACATTTGATGTCATGTTTGAATGCAACCTTCAACAACCCTATAAAACAACTTGTCCACTTGATGTCCACCATAACATTGACAACCATTTAAATCCCTTTTGAATAGACTTAATTGTCTACAAACACGCATTTCCTTATTGGATTGACTTATTCATGATCTTGATCCTAATGTTTGTGATGTTATACACTCTTCATGAAAATTTCACATTTGTTTTATTAAGCCATGTGTGCACATGCTATGCAATTCAAGTGTCCCTGTAATCCATACACTTGAGTTAGATGGTGCCAATAAAAGTTCAATATCAAATTTGCATTAATATTTTCAAAAGATTGTATCCATCAACTTCTAATACACATGTACATGGACATTAGCACTAGCACTAAATTTTTAAAAAGACTACTTTATGAACATAAATATATTGATGTTCATCTAACATCACATTTTGTGATCTCTAGCACCTTGGTTTTGTTCTTTTAAGAATTCCAAATGCAAAGCAATTGGTTTTATTTTGCACACTAAATTAAATATGTTGGCAACAAAATTAACTCAATGAAATATTCAACTACAAAATGATAAAAGTATAGGTCATGACCATTGCCAAATTTGCCTTGTTTAGAGAATCTTCCATCCACCAACCTCCAATATTATGCACGTATGTCACCATCTACATCCATGTCTTATGAAGACATAAGGTTTAAGTCATTATATTTTGCACCTTGCACTTTTGGTGTGCACAATAACACATTGGTTCCCCACAAATGATCTACTATAAACATTTTGTAGATCAACAAATTTCTAATGTTAGGGTGATCTATGCAATATGATGGTAAAGGCTTTATTGTGTAAGTTTGTTGTGGCACAAAGGGGACTTTGTCTCCATGGTCACGGCTATTATCTAAACAAAAGTTATTGAAGATGAAAATGACATATTTGCATATGCATAATAGGACCCAACCATTACACTGTGTTGGCATGGCAAGATGCTTGCACAAGTTGACTCAAAGATCTTGATGTTCAACTAAATTACCAACTACAAAATTGTTCAATTATACAACCTTGTTTGATGAGCATAGTGAGCATTTGATTGCAAGCTTTGACAACCCTAAACAATTTGTTCACTTTATGTCCATATAAAACATTGACAATCTTAAATCCATTATTAACATACTTGAATTCATTGCGCACCCCCCCCCCCCCCCCCCCCCCCCCCCCCTTGCCCCCAAGTTTATTTCTCCCATGACCATAATAATTTTCAAATTAAATACAAGATCTACTACCCATATCAATAATATCCTTTCACATGTGTCGAATATTAAAAAATTAAGCCATTTTCACTTGACCATGGAATCCATTTTTTGTACTTTTGGTATTTTATTATAGCTTTGTTTTCAAGGTTATGTTGGTATTTATTCCATTTTAAATATTCCTTACATACCATAAATGTCAATTAATATTTAAATTATATATCAAATACTATTTTCATATATGCAATTTATTAATATATTTCCATATTCAATTATCAAATTTCACACAAATAATAATAATATAATTGGGAGTTTTATACTAAAATTGGAAGTGGACATCTTGGGCAAGCATTTTGAGCCACTTTAAAGGACTAAGACCCCACAAAAAAATTGTCAAATTGTTTTTGGATTGAAGATGTGTTCAAGTTGGAAGGTTTTGATTTGTCTAGTTCAAATGAAAGAGGTTAACTTGAGGCTACAATTTAGGGTTTGTATATATCCATCTCACATTTAAAGCTTGTTGCATATTTGATAAATTTGTGGCTTGCATATGGAGGCATTTTATTTCACCCCTTGAAGATCTATAATTTGAGCCTTAACTAAATAACAATTGAATGGTAGACATTTTATCTTGCACATCAAAAAGCTAAAGATGTAAGTATTTTCATGGCAAAATATTGAAAACCAAACAATAACCTAGGGGACTCAATTGTGGACACAACCATCATCAACATTCATGAGGTCTTCAATATATGAAAATGTCCCAAATGGAAAAAAAAAAACTTTCTCTATTGAGCTAGATCTTCAAACTATCAACACAATTGTGAAGAGAGGCATTCAATAGAGTCACATAAAAAGTTTTCACTTGAATTGACAAGATGCAAGGTGTCAAGTTTTGGGCAAGACTTCCATTTGTATCATTGCATTTCTTCTTTGGTGATGAATTAATTGCATATTCATTGCATAATATGCATCACATGAATATGCAAAAAGTTCTTGGGATGACCATGTGGATAATTTGGAATCATGAGTGACATTTTATTATTATTTATATTTGTTGATATTTTGAGGTTAGATATATAAAGTTTGTGCCTATCCTTTTGTTGGACAATAACTTAGTGTCTAGCAACATTCTTGTAAATTTATTTTGGTGGGTTTGAAGATCTACTTCCAAGCACTTTGTGTAATAACTTTGAAGATTTGCCCAAGTATTTAATAAACATAAACAAACCTAAAGCTTTGGTAGGAAACAGTTGATGGAAAACTTCAAAATGTGATCCAAATTCCAAACATGGAACATGAATTCGCTAAAGTCAATGTTTCATAAAAATCTCACACTTGGGGTTTCATATTATTGTATCTATAGAATTTCCATTTGTTTTGCATAAGAAAAATTCTAGCTTAGAATATTGAGGAAATGCTAACATTATGAAGATACCATTAGCTTGCTATTAGCAAATCAACTAGAATAAAAATGTTGCTTAGAATTTATTTTTTTCGTATTGCAAAAAAAAAAAAAAATCTTTGTGAGAGCAAAGAGGTGGGGGAGTTAGAAATTATTTATTGTTACTAAAATTGAAATTAATGAAGTTGATTTTTAAAAATTAGTTTCAAATTTAATAAGAATACCAAAAAAATTCAAATAGGAGAAAAAAAGACATAACATCTATTGGGATGATTGTTTTTTAATGTAAAAATTGAATGTTGTGATTTAATAAATTTGGCATATGAAGAGCACCAACAACATTAACTATTTATTTATCCCTAGAAAATGGAGTTGCTTGGGTTTCTTTTAATGATTTAGTTGTTAAGCAAAGGAAATATGGTTCAAAGGACAAACAAACATTTTTAGTTTCATTATCTTTCAACCATAGCATCATCACCACCCTTTTGAATTCTCTTAAACAATAATGATGCATAGAATGTGGATAGAGGGGGGAGTGGGTGTTGAATCTATTGGCTTTGCAATATATGATAAAATAAAATAAAAATTATCATTAGTAATTTAATCACCCTATCTTTGGGCCATTAATTTGACCTTTTAATACTTGTTTATGATCCTCAATTTGAGTGTGTTCGTCAAGTGAAAAAAAATGGGTATTAGTTTAGAGATTTTGTAGGATCATATTCTGACAAGGCTTGAGTTGAATGAAGAATGTGAGTATCTAGTAGACAAGGCATAGGTAAGGAAAATTTGAAATTGGGGGTGAAACTCCCCCACATATAAGTTTAGGTGAAAAAAAAATTTAGTTCCAAGTTTTTTTTTCATGCATATTACTTTTGAACATCCTAATTTCTCATTTTCATCTTGAGTTTGGTTACCTAGTAGCCCTAGTTTAAATTTTGGGGTACTTTACAAATATTCTAATATAATTTTCATTTCATCCCACATTTTTTGGATTGTTCATTAGGTTGTGTTATTATGAACTTATTGTGAGTTCATGTTTTTTTGGGAACTCCATGGAACATTTGCTATTTTAATTATTGTTGGTTATAATTTAAAATTTCCCATTAATTGGGGCCAAAGCCATTAAATACCAAATGAATCATTTGTTAAAATGTTTTGCTAGATATTTGGAAACAAGAATTTGACATTATGATATTTCCCCCCTCCCACCCTTAATGTTCCTTTATTAACATCCAATTGTTCCATTCATCTTTTTCCTTCAAACTATGATGAATTATTAAGGAAAATCGTAAACCTTCTGTATTTTGCATATTTTTGAATTTGATGTAAACTTGGAAGACTTTATCCCAAGAAAAAACAAAGGGTGGAAAAAAAAATTGAAATAAAAAAAAATTGAAAATTGAAAAGAAGGATATGGTTCAATACAAGTTTTAAAGTGTTATTAAGTTCAAAATGTCAAAAAAGTAAGGTTAAACAAGAACCCAAACTTCAACTACATATAATAACACGTTTGAAGTGGCCAATGGAAGTCAAAAGGTAGCCAACCCCATCACTATTGCCCAACTTGGAATTGTAAACACAAATTCACATCTTTTGTAGAATTATGGAGGTTCATTAAAGTTATTCATAAAATACCTTAGACAAGGGATGGAATTGCTCATTGAAGGTCCAAAACAAATCCAAATGGTATGTGAACATTTAACTACTTAATTAATTTACATTAAGTTTCATCTAGCTAAAATCAAACTATTTTTTGCACCTTCACAAATGTTAAAAGGAGTTTGGTAAAATTGGATGGTGTTCCCAATATAAATCTTTATATATTTAGGCAAAAGATAGTTGCTTGCATAATTGCATTAAATGCAAATCATAGAATAATTCAATAGTCTCATGTTGAATTTTGTTATTTGATCAAATTTTGTTGGACTTTATGGATAACAACAAAAGAAAGGAGGCAAAGTGATAAAATGTTTCAACCATGCCATGTAGATAAAGTGTTTTTTAAAAATGTATACATGAACTACATGGCATGGGGTTGTTTCTTCTTTGGAAGATTAAGCCCTCTAAACATGCACAAGGATCGATTTTCTATTTTTACATATGAACATGTTTGTTACATGTGAACAAGTGAAATGTTTTTATAACATCAATTTGGGCATGCATATTAACAAACCTATATTCAAAACCACCATAGGCAAAACAATAACAATTGGATAATTCAAAAAACTACCTTGTCAAATATAAATGCAAAATCATTCATTCTTAATCATAGTCATTCATTAACATTTTGTCATAGTTAAGATTTTAACACAAATGTCGTGCGAAATCCTCATTAAGTTCAAGAAAAATTTGTAAAAAAATAATTTATTAAAAATTTAAGCTTGTAATGTTAAATCAAATGTTGCAATCTTCATGGTCTAAATTATGATTTTTTTAAAATTAAAAACTTAATGCAAGGTGGAAATATTATAATATTGGGTCTACCTTTTTCACATGCCATTAAATTGGGACATGTTATTTCAAGGCATACACATTCAAAAACAATCCATGGCTAATTATTCTAAGAATAACAAGAAATTGTTTCATTTTAAACCATTTCATCATTGAACCATTCTATGCCTTTGGGAAGTCCATTACATTGCCCATCTACACATTATTAATGGTAATCCATTTGTAAGGTAGACACAAAAAACAAACCCAAAAGAACCAATTCATAGTCCACCAAAATAGTTTTTCAAATCAAACCAAATCAACTTTACTAGTTATTCAAATCATTAAAACAACTTCTACCACAACATTAAGGCAACACATACAAAAAACATAGGTAGGACTTAAACCTCAATTTTTAACATTCAATTATCTATTCAAATAAATTAAAACTAGCAATGAGCTCTTCATTTTCCTTGACAACACCATCTTTGATATCCAAGTATTTTTCAGTTGGTTTGAAGTATGAAGCATTTGAACATTGAAAAACAAGATCCTTTGGTAGTTAGTTTTTGATGATCAAAACCAATTTGTTTAAATTGTCAATGCCAAGTCAACAACATTTCAAACTAATGATAACCATACCCCTATTATACTTAAAATCCTTTTAGTTTTGATATGTGATCTTACAATGCCCATCACATGACATGTAATAAATCCAATGTTTGGAAATTGCTCACCAACGCAAAGGATTCAATTCAATTCAATTCAATTAGCCAAAGTCCTTTAAAACAATGATAATTTTACTTTTGAAAGCCCCATTGTAGTATCTTTAGACAAAATCAAAGCTTCAAAAACAATGAATGTAGGTGCAACAATAACATTAAGTTAAATAATGACAAAAGCTATTGGTGACAACTTGTTATAGACAATCATCAACAAAGGCATCGAAACTTCATGATCATACATTGTGACAATATGTGTAATTGTTTCAAGGCCCATAAAATATATAATAAGTTGCAAGTTCTTAAACCATGAGTCTACCATAAGCACAACCATGTTATAACACATAACAAATAACATGCCTTCAACACATTCTAAACTCAATTTTCATATAATTGCCAAGATGGATGAATTAGAGTTAAAATTTCTAATTTGCAATCACATCAAATAGAAAAAAAATTTAAATGTACACCAATTTCAAAATAAAACCATCAACGTGAAATCACATGTAATTTGCACAAGACATGCATTTATATTGTTTCAAATCCATGAATATTCATGTTGTACATCATATAACATATAATGATGGTTGCACACATTGCATAAGATAATAAGTAATACTCATGGGACTATGAATAGACTTTGCAAGGCCATCTATTGTGGATAACATAGGTTGATGATGTTTTTAAATTTCAAAGTCTTTTCCAACAAATCACTTTAGATGCAAAGTTGGTTTTCACACAAGTCTTCAATTTTGAAGGCAAAAAAATCCCTACAAGTTTTAACCCAATATTCATGTCTACCCTTTCCACTTTTACTTTGTCTAAGTAATAGTTTAAAAAAAAAAAAATCACACAATTTCAATTGGAACCTCTCACATTCCAACACATATTTTGAAGTCATTACTAACATATTGACAACATTTAAACATCTCATGCCCACTACAACAAGAAAAAAGTTATTTTTATCACACAAAACTTTGTAGCTCATGAGACTTGTGTGAGCTAAACTATGTTGTTTCATCCATTACAATGTACAACATGTGGCATATAATACAATACAAAAATTGTAATTCATTACCATAATGTCAAATTGCAATTTTTGCATTATATTACATGCCACTATAAATGCCAAATATTGTACATTGTAATGGATGAAAACACACAATTTAGATCACATAAGCATCATGAACTATAACTTTTAGTGTGATAAAAACCACTTTCTCTTGTAATGCATAACAAGTAGCAAAATAAAACATTATTATCATGAATGGAATACACAATACTATTTTTGTAAGGGCAATAGTGAAGGTCTTGAAATTGGCACCTTTGTTTTTCACTTGTACATAATTACCTTGTCACATAATCCATTCCAAGCAAACAAATCGTTCACTTGTATAGCCATGGTAGTTCTTAAACTCTTATGAACCTCAAAAATATTTATTGTTACATGGCATGGTTCCCATGTTTTATTAATGTAACTAACAACCAAAACAAATGTATTGAACCCACCTTGTGACATCTAAATGTTAGAAGTGATAATGATTATGGAAGCTTTAACAAGGCTAGGAAAAACACATTGTTCCATGGTCTTCTTCACCATTTCAAAATTGTAGTGCATTTGAAAGATGCAAATACTTGGAAACATAACCTAACCACATTGCCAAGGGACTAACCTCCTAAACCATATATTTTTGGTAGAGCTCAAAGGCCAATACTTTTGAAAGATGTATAAAGTTAAGTCCTTAACAAATGTTTTTTGAACAAGGGCAAATATTTTGTAAAACATTCCATTGTTGAAGAGATTGTTAACGAAGGTTCATGTGGTTTGTTTTTTTCTTTTAAAAAGGTTATGGAACATCATGTGTGAGATTGGTTGCAATTCTTTTTATTTTGTAAAGCCAACACCTCCAAATGTTTTGAAGTTACATGTCTACTCATGGTAGTTGTTCCATGGTCTTTATTGTACATAATAACAACCCTTTTTGGTCATGAATTTTTTTTTTCCACAATTGAAGTGGACTCTTAGTGTACATTATGACATACAACACATCTCATCTATTGAAATGTAAAACGATTTGTTACAACAACATAATCATTCAATGTAAAGAAATCCCAAGTACTAGCTATTGCTTGTTGTTTTGTTCCAAGGAATTTATAACATTTGATTCACTTCCAATTGTTGACGTTGTTGCATTTGTGCTTTTGCTTGTAAAATCTCCTCACTTGTTTCTTTTTCTAAACTAGCTAGTTCACTCATTGTTTCAAACCCAACCCCACCTTCAACAACAATAATACCATAATCAACAACTAACAAAAAACAGTTATGGGTGATTCTTCATTTAACATCACGTAACCTATAACATCCCAATCCAAAATCCATCATGCAACAAAAGACAAGAGCAACAAGTCAAAAATTGAAAGTAACTCAACAAAAAGAAAATAATTATTGTCACACAATTATAAATGATGCATGATTTTCAATAGAGCAATGGAACAATTTGCATTGTGCTTGAACATTACATAATAAAATATGCACACATAAACTTCACAAGTAAAGCCCTCGCAAGTTCACCAACTTCACGAAACCACCTTCATGAGCATAAAACCTTAGTAACACATAAAATTCAAACAATTGTAGTTCAACAAACCCAAATTTAAACAATAATGCTTCATTTAAGGTTTAAAGGTTTAGGTAAAATAAATTTCAACTAAATTGAATGACAACATTATGCTTAATGAAATGCTTGAATGTTTGGCAAAAATGATGCAAATCAAAATAAAAGTTCAAAGCTCATAGCTACAATGTAAACTACAAGATGACAATAACAATTCAACAAGAAATCATGAACCTGCCAATGTTGGTGCTTCTTGTTATGTCACATTGTCATTTGATGCAACATTCATTTTTGCTTTGTGGCACAATTATTGACTTTCAATTCTTGCCATATCAAAAGCTTTTTCTAACATTTAACCCTAATTCTAGATTGATGTAAATTCCATGAAAAGTTTGATTAGACATGTTCATCTTTTGGGCTTCAAAAAATTAAAGCTCAATGTCATATCAACAAAACTTGTGTATGAACAAAACATAATCCCAACTAGCTAGGCCTTCTCATGTTTATTTTGGGATCATTGCCTATTGGTTAAGGCATTAACCATAATATTTATGCCTTGGTTTATATCCAACTTTCATTTGGGTACTTGGCCAACACAATTTGATTATAACCTAGTAATAATACCATTAAGTTGTTACATTTGGCCTTTCATTAACTACTTGTCATAACCAAGTAAATATCATTTCATTAATATTAAATTCTCCTTTATTATAAATTTTTAGAATTTACACCCCTTCCATCCTACCAATTGAACCTACCGACAATCTAATACCTATTATAAGTATATTGTACATGTATGTTATTGTTTATAAATTTTATTTAATGCTTATTATTAATGCATATTTTATATTAGTATGTTTGGATTTTGAGGATCAACATATTCATATTATCAAATTAATTGAGTTATAATTTTGATCTAACAACCAATATATGGGACCTTATATTTTTATTCATATAGTTTTCTAATATACAAAAAACCCCCAAGAGTTAGTTTCCTTTGCAATAAATGTAAAAATATTAGAAATGGCATCATGCATTTCCTATGTCTTTGCTACCATGGGCACATTGTAATAAATGGATTCCTAATGGATTAATGAATTGGGTGTATATGCAACCAAATAAGGCTTGTCACTAAGGGATGGAATAGGCTAAGCTAGATAGTGGAGAAAATTGTTAATAATAGGTGAAACATTGGTCAGATTGGGCAAGTTGTGAACTGCACATTGAAAGGTGGGCATAAGCAAAAGATGATGTGAACTTGATGCACATCAAATGTCCCAATAAAATTATGTTAGAAAGAATGTGATGGTGCATATGTTTTGAAAAAAAGTCTTCAAGACATTTGATATGTTTCCCAATGAAATATTTGAAAGGAACAAGACATGCACAATCCATGGGGGAAAAATTCATAAGTTGCTTTTAGTTATTATTGAAACAAAAGGGTGTTAGAATCAATGCGAATTAAAGTTTCCAATAAAAAATAATTTTGATTGATAAAAAACCAAGAGATTAAAAATGACAAAAATAGTGCCCAAATTCTTAAGATGTTATTAGAGCAATGGCAACTTGAGAAAATCACTTTCATTTTTTTCCAAACAATGTGCAAGAAAATATAAGGTGTATAACTAATTCATTATAAAATACAATTTGTAATCTACTTAAATGTGAAGAAGGTGCCAAAAATTCATTATGAAAATATTAGATATGTAATATGTCTAAAATAATCCCAATTTAATGGAATATTCTTTTAATATTTCATTATTTCATAGCATACAAAAAAAACCCCTTTGTTTTAAGAACTTCAAAAATTATGCAAAGCGTGACTTCCTTTAGGTTGTAATAGTAGGAATGAAACTTGTGCATTTTTAAAGAGATGGGGAGGGAATTTGACAATAAAATTAAATATTTTTTTGGACCATCAAAACACCTTGGATTGATATGAAAGTAGAAATGAACAAGGTTGATTGATCCCATTAGGACTTTCAAAACTTTGTAACCATTAAAAGGGGTGTTAAGTGAAGCTAGTGGAATGAAATCACTAGGTATTCTTGATGGGGACCAACAT
>Ga0209208_10007986_pt1 | contig 14200 bp, 11 predicted proteins | sample S1TSphfallax_3_FD_187694 | JGI IMG/M metagenome (GOLD analysis project Ga0209208, IMG submission 187694) | Host-associated microbial communities from peat moss isolated from Minnesota, USA - S1T2_Fd - Sphagnum fallax MG (SPAdes) (version 2) | ecosystem: Host-associated > Plants > Peat moss >...
GTGTGTACACATATTCTTCTTTCTGACTATGAAGAAATACAAAACATAAAATAGGAAATTAGGGAGGTCCCAATTGTAGGTGCATTTGTTACTTAGCCTTTTTTTCAATCATTTCACACTAGTTAAGTTTATAAACCTTTATTGAAATTTGTGCCATATAAAATGGTAGGTGAAAATTTGATTGCAATTAATTAACTAGTTCACCTTCTTTTCCTTTCCAAAATCAGATTTCACACACAATGTGTTTTTTCTTTTTTCTTTTTTTAACAAATTATTTTTGATTAATTAATTAATTAATTCTTAAATGACATCATAACCTCCATGAAGAAACTTAGTGTATTTGGAAGAATGCTTATGTAGCATAATCCAAGGTTTGTCATGTGTGGGTGTTTCAATTTTTTTTATAAAAATTTCCATTTTTTATTTTTCATTTTTTCCCATGATTTTTGTTGGGTACCCGCCATATATCATAGGAAAAAAAATGAAAAATAATAAAGTGTATGTCAATTTTTATGCCTTGTAAGACCTTTGGAGCTGGGTCATTCCAAAAAGTATTGCCCTTGAGGCACCCAAGGTCAGTTATTTCTGGATCACCCTGACCTTACCCTACATATTTTGTCATTTCCAAGACCAAAAAAATTGGGAAAATTGGGATTAATTTTTTTTTAAAATTCGGTTTATTTTCATTTTCATTTAAATTTAAATTTTTTTTACATAAATATATATAAATTATAAATTTTAAGATTGAGGCAAATTATCAAAGTTTTAAATTATTATTTTTATAAACTTGTTCTCAAAATGTTGGTTCTCATAAATTTGAGACCATTTGATTATAATCTAAAGTGATTTTTCACAAGTTAGTTATGAGATTTTATTTTTACAAAAATAATCGTTGTAATTAAAAAAAAGAAGTCTTCAAGTTATTAACAATCATGTTGATAACCAATGGTTATCAACAAAAAATAATTATGATGGTTTTTGACACCTCAACTTTTTCATATTTACACCAAAATTCTTTTCAACATTGAAAGGATTTATTTCATGACAAAATTGACCCTAGGGTAAGGTAACTTAAATTGATTGCCCTGATTAAAAAGACATCTCCATGGGAGCACTATTGGCTTATCATAACAGGGTGGATGCAAAATTGATTGTCTCACTATTGGCAAGTTTTTGTATTCCATAAAAGTCCAAAAACAACACTAACTCAATGATGAGTTGTAATTCGTTCGTATTTTTTTGGTCAAACATATGTCATGGAATGATAGGAATCCATATGAATAGTGCCCCATGTAGATTTTGTGGAAACATTTTCTGGTGAAGGAAAAAAATGAAAATAGTTCAAATTGCACCTTTTATGGACTTATGAAAATATGGTCCAATTTTGACCATTGAAAAGTCCATAACTATCATTTGGCTAAAATTTTCATGGGAAGGATTTTTTATTTGAGTTTTTCATTTCATATTATAACTTGTATTGAGTCACTATAACACATTAAGAATGGAGATCAATACAAATTTTTGCATTTTTAAATTTTGAATCTAACCAACTAGTCATTATTTTTGGACTTTAAAAGTCCATTATTATTAGCAGATGAACTTTTTTTCAAAAAATAACTACATGGATGTGTTCATAATGAAGTTATTAGCTTAAATTCAATTGCCAATTATTTTGTATATAAATATATTAATTACCATACACATTTGAACAAAAGGTGCCCATAAAAAAAATGTCATTATGTCACAAAAGTGGGCCACTCAACCTTGCATCTACCTAATAGCCTAGGTTCACAAAACACCAACAAAATGAAATTTTTGTCATAAAAAGAACACAATCTTAAGTTTGTTAATCAAAGCAAATGGGTGATAATCATTAGTTATGCAAAAAGGGAGGTTATCAAATGATCAGTTGATAATAAAATGAGATAATTAAATTTTTCTTAAAAAATTGGTATTTGTGTTTAAAGATTGATAACCAATTTGGATAATAATTGGGTCATCGAAATAGGTTATTAGATTTTTGAAAGTTCAATACAAGGTGGTTATCAAGAATCGCAAGTGTGGTTGAAATCAAGAATTGGTTGTTAGGTCATTAAAACCATCTTGATAACCATGTTAAAACTCAATAATTGGCCAACATTGGTCCATACCAATGTCAGCCAATTGTATTGAAAAATTTAGTTATGCATTTGAATAGCTATCATATGTGGATTCATCCATATCCATTTTTTTAAACTTCCCAATATTCAACTTTCTACACAACTATTGGATGCCCTTATATGTATGACACTTTATATGTAAATGTATTCACCATTATGTTTTAAATAAATTGATATGATCCATTAGGGTTTTGAAACTACTAGATAAACATTTGATTGAATGTTTAGGTTGTTTGAGGTTGAAAGAGAACCCATCACAATCTTCTTTTGACCCTTTGCACTTTGCACTTCCATTGAGATTTTTTTTGTAAGTCGATATCAAAACTTTATTTTAAGCTTTTTGCAACATAAGACACTTCATATTTCATACGTTTTTAATTCTAAATTTCTTTGCAACAATGGGTGTTTCTGTTGTTGTTGTGAGATTTGCAAAACCTCAATTGCCCCCATTCAAATGCCATCCTCATTAGTTTTAGATGTTGAGAGTGTGCATTTACAATTTGGCAACATGTTAGATGTTGATATTTTGCAACTTGTGCTTATAAAAGCATAAGTTACAATTTGGATATCTCATAGTTGTAGGTTTATCTATTAGGGATTTTTGTCATCAAAGATGAGCTGCCTATGGATTTGGTGAAACCGCAAGTGTTGCAATGCATCATTTGTAAATCTAGGTAAACATATAGCAATATTTTGATACAAAAATCTACTCTTTGCAAGGGTCTCATCAAATACAATGAAGGTAATGGTATAACTCCCATCAATATTCATGTGCAAACTACACATCCAAAGTTGTTTGCTTAAAGGAAACAACTTATGGAAAAAGAAGTAGAACTTATTATTCATAATTGGTAATTGAAGAAGAAAAAGGCAAGTCCATCTAGTTGTGCAATTATTGCATTTTTTGGCGCCACAAACCCCTAAAACAAATGATGATGTTTAAGAATAATTTCTAGAGGATTTGGTTTATATTTGCAAGGTTGACATGCCCTTGTTCACTTGGAAAAACATTTAGCTTCAAAGGTTAGATTTACACCAATGTTTGTATGTTCAATTTTCTTTTTGATTTTCTCTTATGGTAGAAGTGTTTCCTACCATCTTTAAGAAATACAATGGATTAACATGTTTTGCCAAATCTTGCATTTACAACAATAGTTTTTGCTAGTTTTGGTCTCTAGATATTTTGTGGTGGTGTTGTTATTCTCTTGCTTTTGTTATCAATTTTTTGAGTGAAACCTAGGTGTCTATGCATATTACCATTGGCTATTTGAGGTGAATGAAGTAATTGGGCGATCCATGGTTCTACAACTTTGACATTTTTTGGAGAGGTTTGGTTTGTTGCATTGGGTATTTGCATTTGTAAATGATAAGGGCACTAATTTGATAGCTATGGCAACAACTATGCATTCCATCATTGATAATGAACCTTTGAAGATTTGTTGGGTTGATCAAGGTACATACTTTAGGCATGTGATGTTTAAGGCCTATTAATATACTATAAATGACAACAAAATTCCTATTGGGTAAAAGCACATTAAGCCCCCCAAAAATTGTAATTATTTTTTTTGGTAATGTATGGACATCACATCTTGGATTTTTTTTGTTTGTTTTATGTATATTTGATTAGTTTTAGATTTAACCTAATCAATTATTTATAAAAATCCAATAAAATTTGAAAAACTTGAACATAAGGAGTATATTTATGACAAAATAATATTCGTCACAAAGTTTGAAAAATTGCATATACATTTCCATTATGCCCAAACATGGTATATACTATTTCACATAATTTGTAGTAATGTATGGCATCAATGACTATATGATTATGTAGTAAAAAAAGTCAATGACATTATTACTACAACCAGGAAATAAAATTAAATGAAAATATATTTATTTGCTTATGAAATGTAAACATGTGTTTAACCATAGTAAGGCCACATGGACAATCTAACTATACCTATTTATTAACCTATGACTAGGTAGCCTAAAAGCCTAAACTAGAAGCTAAGGTAGGGGTGGATGCAAGATTGAATGTCTCATTATTGACAAGTTTTGTATTCCATAAAAGTCCAAAAACAACATTGGCTTAGTGATGAGCTAGCAATTTTCTCATATTTTATTGGTCAAACATATGTCATGGAGTGATAGGAGTCCATATGAATACTGCCCCATGTAGATTTTGTGGAAACATTTTCTTGTGAAGGAAAAAAATTGAAAAAAGTTCAAATTGCACCTTCTATGGATTTATGAAAATATGGTCCAATTTTGACCATTGAAAAGTCCATAACTATCATTACTTAAAATTTTCATGGGAAGGATTTTTGATTTGAGTTTTTCATCTCATATTATAACCTATATTGAATCATTATAACACATTTAGAATGGAATTCAATACAAATTTTTTCATTTGTAAATTTTGAATCTAGCTATCTAGTCCCTATTTTCAAACTTTAAAAGTCCATTACTAGTAGTAGATTAGATTTTTTTCAAAAATAACCACATGGATGTGTTCATAATGAAGTTTTTAGTCTAAACTCAATTGCCAATTATTTTGTATATAGATATATTAATTACCATACACATTTGAACGAAAGGTGCCCATGAAAAAAATGTCAGTATGTCAAGAAAGTGAGCCATTCAACCTTTCATCTACCTATAGGTAAGTAGGTAGGCCAAAGTAGGTAGGTAGGCTTAAGTTAATAGGTAGGGTTAAGTAACTAGGATCCTCTTAATTTGTTGATCACAAGTTTTTTTTATTAGTTCATTCCTATGATATTTGCAGTTTGAATATTTTTAGTGCATGTATTATGTGTAGACTATTTTTTCATCTAGTTATATAATTTACAAAATTGAACTTATTGAAAAAAGATATGAGATAAATTTCATGAAAGGGGAAATTGATTATTACAATTCATGGTTTTTCAAAAGGTTCAAGTTGATTAACAAGTCCCTTTTGACTAGTGGACATGTACATTTTAATTATAGGCCCATGGCTTGAAGGAATATGTATTTTTTATTGGTAAACTTGACTAAAGTGACCTATTTGATTATATGTCAAATTGAATATCTAATCAAGTTGTACAAAACACAATGAAATATTTAATCAAGATGGACAATGGTGTTATAGTCAAATGGGACATCCTATGTTAGTTAATTGGTCAAGATAACTATTAATTAGGCTAGGTAATAGCTTAGGCCTACCTACATACCAACTTACTTACCTACATACCTACCCACCTACCATCATAAAACCCTACCACCTACCTCCACTTCCCACCTATCATTCGAAATCCCTACCTACCTACCTACTTACTTACCTAATTACCTACCTCCTATGGACTACAAGCTATCTACTTACCAACCCCTCTACCTACCAAACATCATTTACCCATTTTCCTATTACCTATTACCCAACATGTTTAGGTGAGTAGGTAAGTAGGTGGCTAAGTAAGCATGAATAGATAGGTAGGTAGCTAGGTGAGTAAATAGTTATTAATAGCCCTCAACTTACCCTTATATCCTTAGATAGATTCCCTTACATAATATATTATTAATATATCATTAGTAATATTCAATAAGGACTTTAAGTACATGTCATCATTGTGAACAATATTTGGTTATATTTGTAACTAATGTGATATGTGATGGGCTAAATGGATGAGAAATCATTCATAGTTCATCGATTTGGAAAAATTAATTACCATTAATTGCATCCCAAGTTGTAAATATGACCAATGGAATAAATGCTTATAGTGATGTAGTCATAATAATTATTACAAGACATTTTGCATGTTACATATGACTACATGACTAGGTTTGGGCATTAGTAATAAATTGGTTACATCATGAATACCATGTTTTGGTGTAATGTTCAAAATTAGGGTTGTGTGTGGAATTTTTTGGTGAATTTCTTAATGGTGAATGGTATTGATATACATCAATAAAAATTAGGGCTGTTTACAAGTTTAAAGTTGTTGGATGAAATTCCATTCAAAAAATGTGTTTTTTGAACTTAAAAAATTGTATAATAACATTTTTTAAAGAAATAAACCATTACCATATGAAAGAGGAGGATATTTTACAGATGAGCATTGCATTATTTTTTTAGTTTTCTTTTGTTTGGTAATGTTTCATGAATTACAAATATGAGTCCTATGGTCATAGCAAAAATGTAAGTTATATATATATATATATATATTGATTTATGCAATCTTCTTATTTGATGATTAGATCAAGATTAATTTTGAGTCAAAGTGAATTTTGAATTCCAAAATGTTGTCATAAAAATTCTAAAATTCTTTGGTTGTGAACTTAAGATAACCAAAATATGCCATCAAGATTTCAACTTATTGTGTATTAATTACAATACTTGTTATACATCATGTTTTTTGGTCAAAAGTGATTCACATTTAGTGTGTTTTGCTTTGGCGGGTTGAGAAATGTGAATGTGAAAGAAACTTAAGTTGGTTTCTAAAAATCCATTACTTAGACCAACAAGTCCAAGAAAGGGAGGCAAAAGTGGGAATGTTTTTATTCTAAAATTGGGATGTGATGTTGAAAATTGAAGATTCCCACGAAAACTATATTCACCATCAAAGTCATTATGTTTAAGAAAACTTCTAAGTTTAAAAATGCCATAATTTTTTGTTATGGCAAGTATAAATTTGTGGCTTTACAACAAATAGTACCTAAAGCTCAATTGTGGGCTATTATTAAAAGTCACATCTACTTTGAATTCTTGTTGTATTTGCTTGTGTGATGAATTGGTTTAAGGGTCACATGTGGTTGTTAGATGCTTTGACAACATCTATTACACTTATTATGAACATGAAAGTTGAGCTATTACAACTTTATAATGGGCTTGATATTTCTAACCTTTAATTTTGAGGTTGAGATCTTCGTTTTCACAAAAATATGCAAGTGGAGGTTATAAACACGATCAAATTATTTTCGGAGTTTTTGAGGTCTTTTGATGCATGACATGTTCATAACATGATGATTATCATGTTGGATGCTTCAACTTTTTGTACGTTGTGAAAAACTTTGTGGAATGTGGGAATGTAATCTAGTTGGCATATGAATGTAGTGTCAAGGTTGTCATTCCTCTTTTGATGGTGTGTTTTGATTGGTTGAACCTTATTACAAATTATCTACAACTTACTAATTGATGTTATAAGCTCATATCTTGAAGAAAATATGCTTGGTGTGGAGATTTCAATTGAGGAAATTTCTCAAACACTCATCACTAAAAAGTTATTTTTGTTTAAGAAGCTTTCTATTCCCTCATTTGCATGCGTAGATCCATTAGCTTGGTGGTGCATCCAATTTCTAAATGTGGGTTTCCTTGTAAAATAAATTCTTAAAATCCCAAGTTCACAAATAGAATTGAACATGTGTTTAATCTTGTTGGGGTGTTGATAGCTCTAAGGCACTTTTTCTTGCAGTTGGAGAACATGGATCATATTATTTTTGTGGTGAAGAATTGGCCTTGTGATTAGCATGTTGGAATTGCAAATCAAATTCAAACTTGAAGCAATACTTGAAAAAGGAAGGGTTTTTGGTATAGGATAATTACAATTGATTGAAGAATGTAACTTTTTTGAAGAATTGTTCATTGATTGTGATTAATTTTGTGGGGTTGGGTTGGGTTGGGTTTGTGTGGGGTAATGGTTGGGGCAATAAACTTGCACTCCAATTGGGTAGAGTTCTTCATAGAATTGAGGTTTAATTGTCTCACAAGTTATTTAGTTTTGGATTTTGTTCATGTTGGTTTTGTTTTGAGAGGTTAGATTGTATTCTTATAAGTTTTTTTAAAGCAACAAAATTGGAAAATTTATATGCATGATCTTTTTGCATATCCATCATGTTTTGAAAATTGACAATTGACATCTTAATAACCAATAATTTGTTTTTTCAGATAATGAATGTGTAACTGACTGGTGTAGTTAATTGAATTGTTTTTTGAAATACATATCCTTCCTTGATTTGTTTTTTGGAATATGCTCGTTTGACATCCATAGGATAGGTCTAAAAGTCGATAGCTGGCCAACACTGGTCCTGTCCACAACTTGTGCTGCTTGCAAGCTTTAGGGTTTTTCTTGTTGTTGGGAGTTGGAACCACATGCCCCACACACACATGCTGCCACAAGAGGTTAAGTTCGCATGTGAAGAAGAAGCTTCTTATTTTCCTCTTCTTCAACAATTTATAATGTTGTGATTTTGCATCCTCTTCATCTAACAATGGAACCAGTTGTAAAGTAAAAAGCCCAAAAAGGTGCATTATGTATGATGCTATTGTATCCATCCGAGCTGAAATTTGGACAAAAAGAGACTCATTCTGTCAGGTTCCAGCCTCAGATGTGTGATATTATGTGTAGCTTTCATGGGTCTTTTTGCAGGTTTGGAAGCAACGGGTCCAAGTGGGTTCATCATTCATTGGATAAATAAGCTTCTCAGTCTGTACGGGTTTTTGTTGTGCAAATGATTAGAGATTTTGACAAAGTGTTTTCCTAGTTCAACTTTCAACTTCATGCATGAAACACCCATTTGTCGTAGACAGTTGCGGGAAGTATGATGTACTTTGATGAAACCCTGGCAAACTTTATAAAACATAATAGCACCCAGCAAAGGGGAAAGGAAGAGCAAAGAGAGAGGACCTAAGTCTTGAGCTAAAAGCACAAAACCCAAAGAGAGTCACAAAGGGGCAAAGGAACAAACTACGTACTTCTCTGCAATTGGAAATTGTGCTTTTTATGGTTTTTGGTAGCTGAGCTTGAGTCCCTCCTGAGTCCTGTAGCCTCAGTGTAACTTAGTACATTTGGAATTAGATCAATGAAATGCAGTCTGAATTGGACGGATCCATTTGAATGAATTCTGGTGAAGATCTATCATCATCTGGGAGTTGCTTATTTAGACATCGTTGAGGTTTAAAGAAGATTATCCTTAAGAATGGGTGTACTTTGTGAGCTAAAATTGTGATTGCATGTTTGAGATTATTTGGGACGATTGAAAGTCTGCCAGATCAATCCAGACAATGCAATTGATTTCAACTTGTTTCCTCAACGGCTTCCAATTGAACTGGCATTCTCTTGTAACCACCCCCAAAGTCTGCATAAACTGATCTGAGGTTTAAGAAAATTGACGCATCTAGAGAGATAGAGAATTTTGTTGAGTTGGGTTTAGGGTTTAGAGAATTTGGGTTTCATTAAATTTGCATCTTTTGCAATATATATGCCCAAGCAGTTGGGCATGATACTCAGTTTCATGAAACCATACCCAATTTGCTCACTAAATGGATATGCTTAAATTGGGGATGAAACAGGGATTGAAGGGTCAAACTAGGACCCAAAGACAGGATGAATTTTTTTGGCAAACTCTAGTGTCTGATATTAGATTGGTGCCCAATCCTATTTAGACCAAATAGACTCACAGAAAAATAAAAATGTTGCAGACAATTCACCTAGAATAGGAATCTGAGGCTAGAAAATAAATGGACACAAAAAATGAAAAACACTCAAATAACATGTTTAGTTGAGTTCTTGTACAAGAGTGTTCCAAGGGTTTCAAAATTAGAGAGTGAGACTTTAGTCCACCACTACCAAAAACAAAAAAAATGGATCTAGGACCATGTTCATTTCTATGTTGGGTCTTTGGCAAAAAAATATATCATATGGAAAAATATCATGACAATTGTTAAGTGGTAATAGATTGATGTTCAATGTAGAACTCCACTATTAATTGCTTTGTTGTAATTCTTGATGTCTAACCTCAACCCTCCCAGTTGTCAAAAATTCAACAAAAAATTGGGAAATTTGGAATTTATTTTTTAATTTTTCTAATGTTGGTATTAAGTTGGAATTAATTTTCCAAATCTTCAATATCACCATATTACTAAATAAATAAATAAATTCTTACTAGGGGGGCACTTTTGTTGGGTGGGGGGGGTGGGGAAGCAATTAGAATGTGGCCTAATAATGGGTGATTTCTAGTACAATTCTCTCAGTTATGTTTTGTTTTAAGACCAAATGAAGAATGTGGTGGACTCAAGGTTGTTTTGTACCTTGATGTCCTCCTTCAGATTTCTTCTTCTTGGAAACAGCCCCATTCCATTCTTTGTTGGTGAGGAACTATGCATGCAGCATAAGCATTGAGGAACACAGGACAAGAAGTAATCAATCATACATAAGGCTGGAATCTAGATAGATGGAGACAAAAGCCACATAATTCACACACCCAAGACTTAAAATTGGAATTATGCATGGGCCTGGTTTGCACCCAGAAAATTCTGAAGAAAAAACAAATCCCCAAAATTTGTTTAGCATTATTTTTTGCTATTAAACTTTGCCTTTTGAAGCGACAGTAGGTAAGGAACACACTACATACACACAGATTCACTCACACCAGGATGATTATTCACATTATTCCTCCCACCTCCTCTTTGCTTTGGAGCTTTGCCCCTTGAATCAGTTCTCTAACAAACATGACCAAGTTTGTCTCTGAGAAAGTCTTAGTTCAATTTCTAGGTTTCATCAAAATCCAGAAACCCACCACCCAAATGCGAATCTCTTCTGAATGATAACCTGTCAATCTAAGTTCTCAAACTTTTGGCTCCGTATCTGGAGCTCTCATTTTGCAAGCAAAAGCCAATGCATGATCTAGTGGGGGCCATGTTCTTCTTCTTCTTCTTCTCCTCCTCCAGAGCTGGAGGGTCCAAATAGAGTAATAGGAATCACCCAGTCCAAGAAGCTCTGGATGCTTTATAAAGATTGGACATTATTATGACATGGTCCCCGTGCTTTGCTTTTATAAAGATTGGGCATTTATCATATTAGAATCTGGTTTTTCATGTTTTCACTAGGGCTCAAAGGAAGATGATAGTGCCAATTATTCAAAATTTCATATACTAGTAGTGTGCTTTCAAAGTCATGCATTGTGTTTATTCAACCGACAATATTTTTTTGTCAAATTTCAAGCTGAAAAATACGATCTCCACTTATAATTGAAATGATTTTTCGCAAAGAGAAAAAATGGCCCATATTCACCATATTTGCAAAGAGAGAGAGAGAGAGAGAGAGAGAGAGACCAAAACTAAATAAATCCAAATCACACAGAATTTTATAATATGTTCCAGTAGGTAGCCAAGAATATAGAAGGATTATTTTTTTTTTGCTCTTTTGACTCAGCCCTCTCTTGTCCTTTCTTCTCTCTCCCTTTGTTGGGTGCTTTGTTGAATGGAGTTTGCCAGGGTTTCATCATTATGATTATTAAAAAAAAATTAACATTTCATATTTATTATTATATAGCCAAAATTTTGACTAAATTATTTTCTGGATGATTACAAAATCATTGGGGGGAAAAAAGAAAAAAGAAAAAAGAAAAAGAAAAAACCCAACAACCCAACCCTCCCTGGTCATGGGGTTTTGAGCAGCAAGTCAACACACTCCTTGGGGACCTATTTACTGTATTTGCTGCATCTTGATGGAGAAAGAGGCTTCAATGATTTGGTGCAAATCCAGATCTCTAGGGCCCAAGCTCACAATCTCATTTTTTTGGGTGTTTTTCTTTTGGGGTGATTGATGCAGTTTGCATGGATTTGGGAAGTTGTAGTACCATTGATTGCACAGGGAGTTTATGATGCGCGCCACCAGTAGCAGCAGCAGCAGCAGCAACAATGCAGTTCTTGGCCTTGAGCAGTCATCATGCAGTCGTGGGAGTTTTCAGAATCAAGAGTTCAAGATGAGTCCATTGAAGTTGCAGCTGTGTTCAAGAGTTTGAAATCTGACCTCTTTCTCAACGAGACTGAGGCTGTTTTTGGTGGTGCTCATGAATTGGTCCAGGAGTTTGGTAGTCGGCAATTACCTTGCCGTTCGTGGCTTCGTCGATGTGCTTTCAACTGGAAGAAGAAGAAGGCTCCGACGCTTCAAGGAGCGAAGTCGCAGTTGAGAGCTGCTGCAGCTCGGCATTCCTGTACCGATTGTTTGGATGCGGCCGCTTATGATCCCGCACCAAGATCGACTGCGGCGCCTCCCAGGCATTCGTACTCCGAGCCTTCAACTAGAGCTAATTTCTCCTCCCGAGGACGAATCTCACCTACCCACGATCAGTTTGTCAGAAGATCCTGTGAGTTCGTCAGAAGACCGGCCGGCGAGAACTTTGTGAAAAAGTTGGAATCTGGTTACAACGTCGAAGAAGAGCCGAGAGATCAGTGCTGCACGCCGGACTCTAACCCACAACTGAATACCAGGTTTGATGGGCAGGATTTCGACCGCGGGCACAGTGGATCTCATAATGTGCAAGAGGAACAAGATGCAGCGGGAACTACTCTCGCTAAAGCACGGGAGTCGCGATGGCTAAGGTGCATGAAGCAGCTTCTTCTAAAGTCTCCTGCATACGGATCAAGGAACTCAGCTGCTACTCCTATCAAACTGGAGCGCCCAGCAGCAGTACCAGCGCCTCCTCAGTCTGTCTGCAAGTCTAATGACGTGCTACATCCAGGTCAGTGCACTCCGGCTAAATCGATCACGCTTTCCATACCATCTTTTGACGACAAGCCCATGAGTGCAAAACGTATGCCAGCAGCAGCAGCAGCTTTCGAGAAGACGGTCCCGGCGATGATCATACGGCCGAAATCTCTGTCAGCGCCGGACATGTCCGGCTGTGGGCCGAGCAGCATATCCGACATGGGTATGGCGAGTAGCAGTTCCCCCCTGAGGGGGAGGAAATCCGTTACCAAATTCAGTGACTCCAGTCGAAGGAGCGTGAGCGTTGGCAAGGTGAGGAACAACAATCCTCCCAACAAGAACATGAACAAAAGTCCCAGCATCATCAACAACAGCAGCAACAACAACATCAACAACAACAACAACAGCAGCAGCCAGATGTCTGAGCTTCACAGTGCAGTGCAAGGAGCAATTGCACACTGCAAGAAGTCTCACACTAGTAGAGCTGCTTCTGGTCAGCTGCTGCATCTATCTCAAGCTTCTAGTTGAGAAAATTGCAAGTGCTCAAAAATCCTTTGAACAAATCTTTCTGCTCCTTGAAATGCTCAAGATCACACATTGATCTGTACTCGCCAAGTGCAGTCTGAGGACAAACTTCTTCTGAATTCTTCTTCACAGTGTGCACTTGTTATAAAATTTATAAATGCTGATCTGATGTTTCTTCACATGATCCTTCTCAAACCTCTTTTGTGATCCAATTTGGTGCATTAATGATCTCATCTGATCTTCCAAACTGTTCATTTTTCTCTTTTGAAACCCTAATAGTACTGTCAAGATCTGCTGATGATGATGATGATGGTGATTCCATGGCAAGAAAAGAGTAGATCAGGAGATCTACTGAGCTTGGGATCCTCACCATCACGATCACCATAGACAAGATTGAGGTACACAAGTGGAGGTTCAAACAGTGCCAAATTCCCAAAGATCAAAATGCAATGTCAGCAATGTTCACATGATTTGCTTCTACTTGGAAGCATAAACCAGACATTTTGTGCACTGCACAACAGATCACACATGCTTGCACACACACACACACACAGGTCATGAATTTAGCTTGAGAGCTTCTTAGCACTGAACTTGTGCAGCACATTGCCAGTATCAAAGTGATGATCCAGTTAAATTGAGCTGGTGCGACAGTGTCCAGATCAGGAGTCTTACTGTGAAAGGTACTCCTACTCAGAAAGTCCAGTGAAATTGGGAAGGAATTGTAGGAAAATTGATAGCTGTGAAATCACTACATGTGTGGAAAAAACATGAGTCATCTGATTGAATGGAAGAGAGGACATCAATCAATGTGGATCAATGCAGACATTTGTCAAGCCTTAGGTTGTCAATCTTGGGCTTACTTAATGAAGGAGGTAGCAAATATGACAAGCCGACTGTGAAAATTGAGAGAAACACAACAAACTGCCATGCCAAGAACTGATGCAGAGGGAATTTTTGGCCTGAGGCAAATGACCAGATCATTCCCCCACATGCTGGTCCCACTGCTCGGAAGAGACTGCAAAAGCTGCTGCTTAGCCCTGTTACGGCTCCAATGTG
>Ga0209208_10007987_pt1 | contig 14198 bp, 9 predicted proteins | sample S1TSphfallax_3_FD_187694 | JGI IMG/M metagenome (GOLD analysis project Ga0209208, IMG submission 187694) | Host-associated microbial communities from peat moss isolated from Minnesota, USA - S1T2_Fd - Sphagnum fallax MG (SPAdes) (version 2) | ecosystem: Host-associated > Plants > Peat moss >...
ATTTCCATTTTGGGTAAAGAATATGGGATAACATGTTTGGAATCCATTTGCTCAAAAAAGAATATATTGTAATTTTAATATGGTAAGGTAGACAAGAATGTGAGAAACCTTTGCAAATAAAGTTTTATAACTTTCTCCACATTAGTTAATAGCCTTTAAACATTGAAAAGATTTTGTAACCCCTTTTTTGGCACATGTATGTCACAAAAATCATTGGAATTGGCCTAAAAATGAGCAAGATATGGCTTATGGAAGTGAAGGGAGTGAAAATGTAAGGTTTAAGCATAAAAAAAACCAGTTTTTTTTAAAGCTTAAAATATATATACATTGGTTTATTGTCTTAGCAACTTCAACTATCATTTGTAAAGCTTTAAATTTCACACCCATAGCTTTTTAAATCACATAAAACGAATAAAAAATGAAAGAAATATATGGTTTGAAAAAAAAAGGGTATAATGTTTTTTTTCATGCTTAAATGACCTTAAATTTTTCTTTCATTTGATCGAAACAAATTTTCCAATGCAAGTAGTTTTTCAATGGAAATAACTTTTTCAATGAAAGTAATTTTTCAATACAAATTTTTTTTTTCCAATTTAAGAAGTTTTTGAATGAAATCAACTTTTCAATGCAAGGAATTTTCCCAAAAAAAGTAAAAATAAATAGTCTTGAATGAGTCATTGATTTTATCTTTTTTGAATGTGTTTATGTGGGAACCATGTTTTTGTTTATATATATATCCATTAAATTGAAGTTCATAATCATGTAAAACCCCTATGTTAAATTTGGTTAATTCATCATTTGAACATGTATTGCATTCATATGGCCTTCATCTAGTTTCAACATACAAATATGAAATAGGCAATTGTCTTTTTGATTCTATATCTTATTTATTGGATAATCATTTATCATATCTTAGATTGAGGCAAAATAACATGGCACATTTAAATCAATGTTTATTATTGAATACAAAAAAAGCCCAACAATGTCATATTCAAGATTTAAATCCAAGTTTTTTGTTTGATTTGCATCAAGGCATGGTCATAAATGAACATCAATATGCGACAAAAATAACATTAATTGCTAATATGGTAGATTTCATTGTAACATTTTGGATAGTTGAATATATATGAAGGCCAATTTACATTTGGAATACATTATCAAAATGCATTATGTTTTGATGTGGCATGGATTTCCAATCTACCCTTTTACATATTGTGTACAATTTTCAACATTTTGAACCAATTCAATATGTTAATGGTTTATCTAAGTTTTTGCCTACTTTTCAAGTTAATGATTTTAAAATTACCATAGATTTAAATGATTTTCCATCTCTTTCGAAATTAGTGGTGCAACAATCTCCTATTCAATTGTCACAACTAACTACATGTTTTTATTGGAATGAAAAAATTGATTATGCATTAATGGACATTTTGAAGGATAATTGGAAGATTTTGAAACATACCAACCCATCAAATTTTTAATTAAATTGTAATAAAAAAAAGGACATAATGCCTACATCAAACATCAAAATAAACATTTGGAAACACAACTTTGCATATGAATATGATTCATTAGTCCCAACATGTTCCAAGCTCCTTCATTAAATTAGTGTCCCAACTCAACTTAATTATAAATCCTAACGTAATGGCATAGGATGGATCAAATCCATTTCGATTTCCTTTCATAGGACTATCATGATATTATAATGTCACATAAAAGATGGACAATATTTAAACCCCACATAGAGTCCCCATATTATTTACAATAAATCCACGATAGTAACCCACATTGATTTTTCTACAATAACAATTTGGGAAACATTAACAAACATAACATCCCAAACATCCATTAACACCATCAATTGATCTCTTTTATGTCCCAATACTTTTATAATGGCTAGCACCTTTGCTCAAAACTCCATATTATAGGTACTTGATTTTTCCATGCATGCACAAAATTGCAATTCAAACAAACCACTAAACATATTTAAATTGGACAATGAATGCCACAAACATATTTGCCCATATTTGATCCCTTAGAGCCTTTCATCCATTCTATTTATCCCTTTAAGGACTTGGTTAACTCTATTTACCCTATCATCAAATCTCTTATGCAATGGAGATCAAGGAGATCAACATTCAAATATATATATATTTTCACACCAAATTTTCCCCAAAAGTAAAACATCAATCTTATTAATAAAACCAAGATGTAGATTTGGTATTCAGTTTTTCAAAGATTTATTACTTATTCTAGTCATCCACCAGCGTTGCCCCATCACCAACACCAATTGTATCCACACACAAGAAAAACAAACAAAAAACCAAACCAATCCCCAAAACATCATTCTTTCATAAATTAATGCAATCGATGTCATAGCCTCCACAAATTGTAAAACATTTTATTGAATGATAAAAGACAAAATGAAAGGTAGTTTGTTTCCAGTGACAAGTGAATTTTTTTCACACCACAAACATTAAAGAACAATTAGATACAATTTTGGGTTACAAACTTTCATACATATGGGGGAATGATAAAAATCCAAATAGACTTGTTTATATTTTATAATAATATGTAAAAACATAAACACAAAAGGAACATAACAATGTTATGGAATAAAATCATATTTTAGATTGATGTTGAATAGATTAAAAAGTAATGGGGGTTTCAATTTTATTTATACCCTTTTAGAGACCTAACTCAAGGAAGCTTCTATGAAAGTTTTCATGTGCCCATTAACTAGGGAAGTTTTTGAAGAAACTTTTTAATTACAAATGAACTACAAGTTAATCAGGGTAAAATTTAAAATGAATTAAAAGTTAATTATGAGTCAACAAAAATCTAATTAAAAGTGAATTGGAGAAAATTGGGTGTGAATTAAGAGTGAATTAAAAATTAATTTGAAGTGAATTAAGAGTTAATTAAAAATGAATTGAAAATGAACTAAAAGTCAATTTGGAATTAACTAAAAATGAAGTAAGAATCAACTAATAGTGAACAAAAAGTTAACTATGAGTTATGGATGAACATCCATATGAATAAATTCAATTCATCATGTGAAAATGATGTTTGTGACATCACCTTCCCTTTTAGTAACGACTTACATGAAAAGTGATGGCCTTGAACTTGTTTGGAAATGTTGATAAAAAAATTTCACTTTTTCCATGACATTTGATAGGTGTTTAGTTAGTTCCCAACATTCACATCATATCCACACTAATGAATGAAGTATTGAAGTTGATGATTTAATACTTTTGAGTCAAAGACCATCCTCAACTTCATATTTTTGTTCACCATCAATTTTCACACTTGTAAAGGTGGCTCATGAGCTCATCGTAGAAAGTAAATGCTAACTGTGCTATTACAACTATATTTTTTGTGTCAAGGACATGAAGAACCAAAAGAATAAAAGTTAAAGGAAAGGTTTAAGTCCAACTTTCAAACAAGGAACAAGACAAGATTACACGATTCAAAATTAATAACACAAGATTTAAAAACAAGAACACGAGATGTGCAAAAGAAACATGAAAATATATCTTTATTATGTTAACATATGCAAACATGAACATAAAATAACATGAAAAGAATATGACAAGGTTATGGTGCAAAATAGGTTTTAAGATTAATGTTGAACAAACTAAAGGAAATGAGGGGTCCTACATCTATTTATACCCCTTTAGGAACCTAACTCAAAAAAACTTTTAAAGAGGTTTTTATGTGTGCATCAAATACAAAAGCTTTTTGAAAACCTTCCTAATTAAGAGTTAACTATGAGTTAACTAAGACTTAATTAAAAGTCAATTGAAAGTTAACTAGAGTTAACTAAGATTAACTAATAATTACTTAATAATTAACTAAGATTTCACTAAAAGTTAATTAGGACTTAACTAGGAATTAACTATGAATTAACTTTGAATTAATTCAAAATTGATTAGGAGTTAATTGAAAATCAACTAGAGTTAATTCAAACTTGATTAAAAAATTAATTAGAGTGAATTAATAATAAATGGAACTAAACTAAAATTAAACTAAAAGTTTGATACATGGATAAACATTCAAATGAATGAACTCCATTGCATTGACATCCATGACATTTGCATATTTAAAAAGACCCACATTTGCATGCAAACCTTCTATATTTGTTATCTACTTTTTGTAGTTGAAAAAATTACTAACCATTTAAAATTATTGTGCTCCAAAAATAACTACCATCCTATAGTAGACCTACCCTCCTAATATAATACATAATACAAAGAATATTTTAAATTATTATAAAAGAAAAAAAGAATCAAATTAAAGAGAGTAGTGTTTTAAATTTTGGAAATTTAAAAATGGGGCTACCGAACCCCTTTTGTTAAAAAAAAAAATTATCTAAATTTTTTTTGTTGAACATTACCTGTGGGTACGGTGTCTTTCTATCCCTTTTTACTCAAGTCTACTTTAAACATTAGTCATATTTGTCAAAATCAGTGGGCATGACATAAAAATGACAATTTTATCAATAAGGCTTTCAACATTGTGATTATTTCTACACATGGCATAATATGATTTGCATGTCTTATGGTGCTTTAATCAACGATGACCTTGAAATGGTTAGTATCAACATGTAGATGAACTTGAAGGAATCATGAAGATTTAGGGGTCTTCAAGTTCCTAGATTCTCTCTTCCTTCATCATAATTAGTTGGGGCACTAGGAATACTAGTCTTGAGCCAAATTGTAGAATGTGAGTGAGAATTATTGAGGTAGACACAGTTCTATGAACACATTAGTATGTAGGTTAGTGGTTACATTGGTCCATACCCACCATTGTATGGAGTTGATGAAATCAATGGGAAAGTTTTACAAATAAATAAATGAATTTAAACAAGAATAATAATTTTTTTTTTGTAACTAATACTTGGTTTAGTTAGTAGGGCAACCAGTTACCAATAGTAGTTTTATCTACTATTTTCACTACTTTTGGAGATGATACCACCTATTAATTTTAAAAAGATGATAGATAGAAAGTCAACAAGCGGCTCTGCCATGAGAGGCTTTGTCTTGAAAATAAGGTATTACATTTAATGTTATATTATGAACTCAAGTTATATTGGATGAAGGTTTGTTGGCTTTGTGAATGACCATGATTTTTTTTTCATATTTGTATTGATTTTTTTTTTTTCTAACCATCTTAGAATTCATTGTGGATATTTAGAAATTGAAACCATAGTTCCATTGCTTAGAAGAAACAATAAAAACCATGAGTTTGTTAAGATAATGGTGTAAGGACAAAGATGTTTTTTTAGTTTGGTAGGAAATAAGAGGATTAAAAAATTGATGTTTTTTGGTTTCTATTTGCCTAGATTGCTTGTTTTCTTGTTTCTTTGGACATGTTTGTTCCAAAATGAAATGGTTTTGTGAGGATAATTTTGTGGTTCCTTAGAGCATCTCCACCGGTGCTCAATATGTGACTCTAGACAGTAAAATTTATTGGGAAAAAGGCAAAATGTGCCGGTTTAGCTTAGAAAATTGGTTTTTCCCCGCACCAATTTCGTGCAGCTTGCCGTGGCTGGTAAAAGGCGCAACACAGTGCACCTCCAAAAACGAGTATAATAAATTGGACCTGACTGCGTCTCAGTAGTTCTGATTGGTCGATCATAATGATTGGTCCAGGTGGTTTGCTATTAGTAGTTTCCACCTATATGCAATTGCAGTGGAGAGCCAAATAAAAACACCTCAACTTAGATATTTAATTTTATTATCCAGAGTGACATACTGAGCACCGGTGGAGATGCTCTTAGGATTGAAAAGGATAGGGGGAACTGGAGTTTTTTTTCTGTGTGTGGCTTAGATCAGTTGTTTTCTTGTTGCTTTGAACATGTTTGTTTCAAAATTACATTCTTGAACCATTAAATTCAAGCAATTTACAATCATTGTTATGTGTTTTGTTTTACTACTTGTCGTGTTAAATTATTTTCAATGGATCATCTTTTCATGTTGTAAAATAACATGTATCCCATCCCATCCCCTCCCCTCCTCCCCCCTCCTCCACCACAAATATTGTTAGTAATTGCAAAAGTACTTGGGGTTTTTGTGTAGTGATTTTATTTTTGGCAAAAAATTGGTCAAATTTTGACCTGAAAAAAATCTGATCTTGATCTATACAAAACATTTTTCATGAAAGAAATGAACTTGATTTGCCAAATTTTGAGAATTGTTTTTCAAATTGTAATATTCTGATGGTAGGTTCCGCTATGTAGCCATAGGTACAAAATGATCCTTACATTTCTTACTTTGACATTTGGTTCATAACTAAATTTGATTACATTCTCTTATGGATGATCACCACTTTGGCTACAACACAAAATTGAAAAAGCATCATTTTTATTATGAAGAGCACCAGAACTATTACAGATTATGGTGTGGAAGCTACACATCTAGCACCAACTTTTTTTGAGCCAAAGTGCAGGGTAAAGCCCCAGGGTGGGGGGCATGACCAAAATGTGGGGCTGGACTCAGCTACCTCCTCATCCTAGACCCCTGATTTGGGGAATGCCCACCCTGGTGGTTCCTGAGGCTTGGCCCAAAAAAAAAAACCCTTGAGTTCTTTGTTGTTATAGCGGTTATTTTGTTGAGGAAAAAACCTACACGTCACCTACCAAAACAAAGGGCCACCCATTTCCTTTCAATTCAATTCAATTCAATCCAAATTCAAATCCAATTCAATTCAATTCAAATCCAATTCAATTCAATTCAATACATGCAACTAAAATAATTGAGATATAATTGCAGGCACCACAAAACTTATGGCTGGGAAGGAAATTTGCAAAATGCGAGGTTGAACTTAGCTACTACCTTGCCATCCTAGACCCCTGATTTTGCAAATGCCCTTACCCTAGTAATCCCTGAGGCTTTGCCCTAAAGAAAAACTCCTTGAAAATGTTTGCTGAGTTTTTTTGTTATAGCGGTTTGTTTTTTAAGGAAAAAACCATACATACTAATGCCATAAGTTATATCCAAACCGATCACCCCCAAAAAAAAAAAAAAAAAAAACCAAAACCAAAGGGCACCAATAATTCCCTTTCAATTCAATTCTAGACCTCCAAATTCTCATCGAATTCAAATCCATTTCAATTCAATTCAATGCACGCAGTTAAAATAATAGAGATATAATTGTAGCTGCGGCGGAGATTTTGAGGTTAGCGCTCCTCGAGGCCTTCGTTGGTTGGTTGGCTTATTCGTTGGTTCGTTGGTTGCTCGCAGCGCTGAACATCCCGCGCGTAACTTAGAAGAAGAGATCGGTAATCTGCCATGCAAATAATAAATACCATTCTCACGTGTTTCTTCTCTTCTTTTCTCCTCGCATTTGCATTTTTGAAGTTTGAATGTGTTCGGCATCGTTGCAAGGGGAAATAGAATGCGATTTGTCGACATTTTCAGCGATAGATGGAGGCCGCTCCGGGAGGGAGAAATTTGAAGACTGGAAGAGACCTTGGGCCGGGATTTTTCAGAGACTTGATGAGTCTCTTGGTTGGAAAGGATGGATTCGGCGGTTTGGTGGAAACTGGCGGGTTTTTGGGAGAGTACGCAGATGTGATGGTGCATAGAAAGCTTTCAAAGGACCTTCGTAGTGTGGTGGACAGACGAGTCCTGACGCCTGCCTGAGGAAAGGTGGTTTGAGCATGGAGAGTATGGAGGCTTTGGCTCTGTTAGACATAGACCAGGAGGATGATAACTTGCTTATTGCCTGGAACGACAACCCGGGGACCAAGAACGCGGCGGCGGAGGACCCGAGTCTTCTCCTAGGCATCATGTCTCCGCCATCTCCGTCTCTCGTCAGTCACAAGCCTGAGAAACTGCAAGTGTTTGGAGACTCACAAAACTGTCCCGGTGAGCCTTTGTTTCCCCCTCTCTGATCTCTTTTTTGATTGCACGCAGTCTTTGCAGTTTTTGTTCTCTTTGAACATGCAGGCTATGTGCAAGCAGTCGCACTTTTCAAGTAAAACCGGTTGCTATGGCCCTCGATGCTCCTCGAGACCTAATTTTCGGATACTATGTCTTACTTTCCTTCTGTGAATTTGCGTACTGCGCACGCATAACAAAAGAATAACTGCTAGGAACTGGAGCTTCAATTAAGCTTTGGCTCCAGGATTGCGTTGCATCCCTACTATAAGGCACACTCTCTTGTGACGCTTACTATTTCCAAGGGTTTGGGGAGGCATTCATCTACCACTATTTGTACGCACAAAATTTTAGTGGCGCTGCTTGCTCAAAGTTCTCCATGCATGTTGTAGTAGATCATGATCTGCCTGCATTGACATGGGCCATACCTGTTGACACCACAGGGGAGGTTGAAGATCTAGGGAACATAGCAATGTCCGAAAATCCGGGTGAAATGCTTGCTGCATCGGACTTGATTTCTGTCCTGTCTGTGCTGGACTCAAATGTGATCAGCAGCTCAAATATGACATATGATGCTCTTGAAGATGGCGCTTCAAGGAAAGCCCAATGTACAAAGGGTAGGGTCTCATCAATTTTAAACCTTGGGGATGGGCAAACAGTATTGAAAGCGGTAGACCCAAGAAGGCAGCCAGGATACTGAGAAATGAGCTCAAAAGGGAAAAGTCTAGATGTTCATGCATGTTCATTACCTTTATTTCAGGGTTTCTTGTGCACCATGGTGCTGGCATTGCACAGCTCAACTCAGACTCATTGTCTCTCAGTCTTGTCCAAGTTTGTAATTTTCCCATTAAATTGTCAGAATGAAGGTCAGAATGTTTGTTTTTAGCGTGTACAAGAAAGAGAATCGCAATGAGTTGTACCTGAAACTTGATGAGTGGGGACTATGTGCAGGAGGCCCTAACCACTACCCTCTATGCCTTATATGCTTGCTTGGACAGGGGGGATCTAAATGAACTGAAGCTTAATGTCACAAGATTTTTGTAGAATGAGTGAGGATACTATTGATAATTGCAATTAGCCAGTTTCTTCAGTGCTAGGTGACATTGTGACTGAGTCTTCCTGTTGATTCCATAATGCCACAGAAACTCAGGATGCAGACTTTTGTACAATAAGTTTTTTTACCAAACTTTTGAGCATATACTTGTCTCCATCAATAAGAAGCTGATGAAGTCAGTAGGGAGTAATGGCAGCTAGTTGCTACCATTCATGATGAAGGTGATAGTCTTGGTGAGTGACACTCACAAGGTCATGACTGCACTTGTCCTTGTTGAGTTCATCACGGTTTTGCTGGAGCTTACACACTAAAGTGTTCTTATGGTGTTTTCTCTGCAATCTCATAGATATATGTGGGGATTATGTGTTCTTTGCAACCTTCTTGCACTTGGAGCTGCTCTGATGGGCAAATGTGTATGAGAACTGAACTTTCTTCTTGGAAGTTCTTAGTTTTCACCTGCTGTGCAGTTTTCACACAAGACCTTTTGATGTGCCTCATTGAGATGTGTCCTGCACAGATTTGATGCATGATGGAATCTTAAGGATGGCATCTGTCAGCAAAGGCCCACCAATGGACAACACCTACATTGATAAAGCAAGGCAGCAGAGGCAAGAAATTGGCTCACCAGAAAAGGTTGAAGATGAGCCCATTGTCCTAAGAAGAAACAGGACTAGACGATTGACTACATTGCGCAAATCCCTTGCTTGGGACAAGGCATTCTTCACAGATGATGGTAATCATGATCGGCATCTGCTATGATATAAAAATGCTAAAGAGAACTGCTGCTCGTTTGCCAACTGCTGGTTTAAATTAGTTCATCAAGTTTGATTGTCCAGATTTAGCTGGTAGTACACTATTTGCTGCAATGCATATGTGCAATTGTTGAGGAATGCATAATCCATTATGCAGGTGTGCTGGACAATGAAGAGCTCTTTGCAATTGTGTGTGATACTCCAATGGACCAGTCAATGCCAGAGTTGAACAATCTTTGGGATGGGCCACCTGGCCATTTAAACACATCCATTGAGTCAGTGCCCAACAGCCTTGTCATGAAAAAGGGTGATTCCCGTTCACCTCATGTATAGTCTGGTGGGTCATATCACACATGTTGGGAAATTCATATTCTCCTGTGGTTGCAACACTTTATAAATTGGAATCAGAAGGGCTGTGCAGGCTAGGTGCTATCACAGGAACTCAGTCTAACATTTTGGAGGGTTGTCCATGCAGACAAGGTGTCATCTACTCTCCCTAAAGCAAAACTACAGGTTGAAATGAGTGGCACTCATGCACCCTCATCCAGTTTGTCAAGGGCAGTAAAACAAGTCCAAAGAACCAGCTTGCATTCCATCCCAACAGCTTTGCCATGGCCACAAAAACATGCTCCAGGCATCAAATCTAATCCACTGACAGCTCTGTCAAATGCAGCTGGAAAGACTCAAAGATTCAGCTCAGCTGTAGTACCCTTGCAACCCTATGAAATTTCCAAGCACTAGAAATTAAATATTTCCAAATTGTTTTTTCCTTTTTTCAAGTTCTGCTGGTCACATCATTTTGCTCTTGGCTAAAAGTATCCTCCAACTATGCATTTGGAGCTTTCAAATCTAGTGTTAACTTGAGGGCTCATTAAGTAATTTCCACTGACTTATCTCCATTGTTTGTGATGACAGCTAAAGGAACCAGGACCGTCTGCAGCAACACATCACCAGGTGAGATCTACAGTTTTGAATAAAGTCATGGATACTCCTGCACATATGAGCACTTGTTGTCAAATCTCAAGTTCATTTTCATGTCTGCCATCTGCTTTCTTGATATTGTATGGGCTGTTGCTTCCATTTAATTCTAGGCCCAAATTCCAATTTCCACTTCTCACTCCTTAGATACCAGCAGGAGGGTTAATAGGAATTGTTATTTGCCAATCTCTTCTCTTGTTAGCCAAGTGATTGTGGATTATGACCTTGAATGGCACCACAACCAACAGAGTTGAGGAGGAAATCATTAATGAAAGAGCCTAGGAAACACAGAACATGAACCAAGAAATTATGGTGTGAAGAATGAGCACTTCGGCAGTACATGGTTCACTAAATGGTCCTTTGCTCTCTTGCAAGGTCTCATCCATGTCCAAGAAAGTGAAGGACTCACTTGGCAAAGTGATGCCAGGTAATGTTGTTTTAACCAAATGAGTGAGCTGATTGTGCCAACTAGTATCGACCTGAAATAAAAAGATGTAGGCTGATAACCTTGATGTCTTTGCCTCTTTGGGCTCAATAAAGTTTTCATGCAACTTCTTGTCTGTTCCTCTTGTGACAGCACATCAAAGATTGCAATTCAACTATGGTACTCAACCACTGATGAGGTGTTGTGACATGGCAGGGCAAGGACCAAACACCAGTGCATTGCACCCTTTGCAATGTAGGCACACATCTCAGAAAACCTCTGCTGTCTCAAAGAGGTTGGGAGGGTTGCCAACTGTTCCTGAAGTAAAAGAGGGAAGTAACAGGGTGCACACAACAGCATCAGAAACAACTATAAATGGGGTATTCACTGTCAGGGACATGCCACATGCCAAAGAGGTTTTGTCTTCTCCTTGTATGGACTCCAGAAAGCAAGTACCCAGACTCACCAGGAGTAAGAGTGCAATGGTTGTCCCTGGAGTTGTTATAGGCTTATCTGCCTCCACAGGGGATAATGGACCTACTCCAGCAGAACCTTTGTCTGCTGACAAGCCAAGTGGCCTGCGCAAACCCTCACCCAAACTTGGCTTCTTTGACTCAGTATGTGTCCCTGTCTACCAAACCTTTCTGTGTAGGGCTTGTTGCAATTTCATTTACCCCAGATGAAGAACCTACTCTCCAGAATTGACACCCATATCAGTTGGTTTTGTGAATGTAGGCACAAGCAATGGCAGGCCCACAGTCAGTTTCTGCAACACGCCAGCCATTCTCCAACACTGCAAGGCAAGCACTCCAAACGAGAAAGACAATGAATCATTCTTCTGGTGGTGTGGATTCCATTACACCCAGCAATCTTACTCCTGACAGAGATTCACATCTCCAATGCCTGCTTTTGGGAAGGAGCAGCTCTTCCATACCCTATGCACCATATGTCCAATTGGATGTTTCTTCTGCTCCAGCCACACCAAGAGCCTGTCTCATATCTCCAGTTACTCCACGAGGTTCTTCCTCAGAAAGCACCAGATTTCCAGTGCCAAAGGGTCTCCATGCTTCTAGAAATCCTTCAGGCTCATTCTGCATAGAGCAAATGTCTGACACCCTGCAACTCACTGCAAACAAACTTTCAAAGAGTGGATCTAGTGATATAGCTCTGCATGCAACTGGAAACCCTCAAAAGAAGCCTAATCCACAGGTTAACAGATCAGACAATGACCTGCAAGGTTTACCTGACCTACAACATGGCAAAGCTTCAGCTCTATGTGCTGAATCTGATGGCCGACCTGTACAATGTAGACTGGTATTGGATACAGATGGAGGCGATTGTGGCACTGTGAAAACAGTCCTCACTCTAAGCATGTCAGAGGAGGATATCACCTCAAGATACGACCATGGTGCTGATTCTCACAAAGAGATTTTGGCAGACAGAGTCTTCGTGCAACACTGTGACTGTGAGCTACCTGGGGGACCAAGCAATTCATCTGTTGGGTTTCTGAGTGAAGCAGTGTCAATGCCTGCTGATCCTTTCTCAGCAGGAAATATTGGCTCTGCTCAGGATTGTGGATCTCAGCCAGTTGGGACATCAGACTTGACTGTTCATGTACTTGACAGAGCAGCTCCATCATGGATGGCAAAGAGTGATTGTTTACAACACTCTCAGATTATTTTATCTGTGCCCATGGGGTCCCTGTGCGGCAGATTTGTTCATGAAGCACCCACAGAACTTGGTTCTTCCTCTCCAGTGGCAGATAAAGAATCATCTTTGGTACAAGAGAGCATGAAAACCACAGATTTAGCCACACAACTTGTTCATTTGACTGCATCTGAGAAAGGTGAGATAGAGGGAACTGAGGTCACAAGTTTACCAAGTAACATGATTGTCATTGCAGCCTCTTCACCTCAAAAAACTCCAGGAACAGCTCGTGACCATTGCCAACAGTTGGATTCTGAACAATCCAGTATCACAGGTAGTGATTTGATTCTGAGACTTGGTAGTTCAAGTCTGCCAGCAGCTAACATGTGTTCTGGTGACAGAGTATGTGTGCAATCTGAGAACTCCAGTCTTTTGAGAGTTGCCGAAGCTTCTGAGGCCTCACCAAAATCTTGTAACCCTCCAGTGAACAAAGACAGTTTCCACCAGAATTGTGGAATCCAGCATTCCTGCCAGTACAAATCATCAAGTATCAAGGGCTCCAATGAGGACCCTGCAACTTCAAATAGCTTGCCAGCTCACAACAGATATGGTCAAAACTCTGGGTACAAAATATACTGGCACTCAAACTCACCAGGCAGCAGGAGTGGTGCTGGAGTGGCACCAAAAGTAACTGCAATAACTCCAGTCTCTAGCAGGTCCGGCAAGTGTAGAAAGCTTCTTGCCATCAATGATCCTGCGGATGCCTCAGTCCCCGCTATGCCAATTGAGACAAATTCTGGGTTACTGCTGTTGCTGGAGCAGCAAATGGACATGCACACAGCTATCAATGCAACTGGAGGTTCAAAAATTGGCTCCTCTAAGGGCTCACCTACAAATGCACAGAGGCAGACTGTGGATAGTCAATCATCTCAATGGTCTGACTGGTCTGTTGTTCATGGAGCTTCTATAGCAGATTGTGTGAAACAGGTGGATGGTACACCAGTGTTAAAGTCTCCATGTCTGATACCTTCAACAGAAGAGGGGAGAGGGTTGATTTATGATACATCACCAGGGGACAATTGTGGCAGTCAATTGACCAGGACTCCATCTCTAAATGTGGCTTCTGTTGAAACTGACAATGTCAGTAATCGCTGTCCATTGGCGGGATTAAATGTGTCAGATGCATATGACTCAAACAAAAAGGAGAAAGGATTGCTATTGTCATATGCAAGAAAAGCTGCAAGCTGGCTCACATCATCACCTTTATCTGCAAATGCTGCAGGCCAGGAGAATTGCAGAACACCCATCACCTGTAAGACTCTGCAGAGCAGGACTCCCAGCAGTACATGCCCTAAGGACTCCAAACCACCCTCTCTGTCCTCAGATGAAAGGATATATGCTTTAGAAGTAGAGGATTCAGGTATTTTCTTCAGTGTCTATTGTCATCTGCAGATGTACTC
>Ga0209208_10007989_pt1 | contig 14197 bp, 15 predicted proteins | sample S1TSphfallax_3_FD_187694 | JGI IMG/M metagenome (GOLD analysis project Ga0209208, IMG submission 187694) | Host-associated microbial communities from peat moss isolated from Minnesota, USA - S1T2_Fd - Sphagnum fallax MG (SPAdes) (version 2) | ecosystem: Host-associated > Plants > Peat moss >...
CGGCGACGGTTCCGGGAGCCGCGATGGGGGCCCTGGTGTGCCTGCATGTGCTGCTGCGGCAGGAGTTTGGCGGCGGCTGGCGGGAGACCGCGATGCCCGCGCTGGTGGCGCTGTTCCTGCTGACGTTTGCGGCGACGCGGTTCGGGCGGGCGAGGAAGGAGTCCGCGGGCGTGGCGGAGAGCCGAAGCGGCAGGCGGGCCGCGCAGGTGGCGGCGAATTTGGGCGTGGCGGGGATGCTGGGGGCGGGCGGGACGGCAGGGTCATCGACGGCGGCGGCGATGCTGGCGGCGTGCGTTGCGGCGCTGGCGGAGGCGACGGCGGATACGGTGTCTTCGGAGATGGGGCAGGCGGTGGGCGGCAGGACCGTGCTGATCACGACGGGCGGGCTGGTGGCTCCGGGGACGGACGGGGGGATGAGCGTTGCGGGGACGGTGTGCGGCGCGCTGGCGGCGGCGGTGGTGGTAGGAGTGAGTCCGTTGGGACGGGATTGGAGGATGGCGATTGGGGTGTGGGGGGCAGCGTGCGCGGGGCTCGTCTTCGACAGCGTGCTGGGCGCGACGGTGGAGCGGAAGGGGTGGATCGGGAACGACTGGGTGAACTTTGCGTCGACGGTAATGGCGGCGGGAATGGGGTGGTGGATGACGGGGGTGTAAGTCATGTCTGAGACGAGTGACGCGGGGCGAAAGGGTTCGAGCGATTGTGTCGGGGCTGGCACGCTCGGGATCCTTCGACTGTGTCCGTCTGAAGTGCGTGACGGACTCCGCTCAGGATGACGGATTTTGCTGGGTGCGTGAAGGTCGGAGAGACGCGGATTCCCTCCGGGAATGACAAGAGTGGGGGATGACGAAAAGAGAGTTATTCGGGTTTGTTTTCGAGCCAGCGGTGGAGCCAACTGGCGTGCAGATCGAGGCGTAGCGACGTGTAGCTGAGTATCTCGTGGGCGTAGCGCTGGGCGAGATCGAGGTTCGAGATATGGCCGAGGCTGGGGCGGGGCGAGGTGTAGACCGAGAGGCCGGCGCGGCGGCATAGCTCGCGGATGCGGAAGAGGTGGGTGCCGTCGGAGACGACGACGATGTGCTGGAGGTGGTCCTGGGCGGCGATGGCGGCGAGGCGCTGGACCTGCTGTTCGGTGTCGACGGAACGGGTCTCGGCGATGATCCTGTCGAAGGGGACGCCGTTGGCGAGGAGGTAGTCGCGACCGACGCCGCCTTCGGTAGTTCCGGAATCGGGGTCGCCGCCGCCGCCGAGGGTGATGACCAGCGGGGCAATGTGGCGCTTGTAGAGTTCGACCGCGTGGTCGAGACGGGCGTGAAGGACGGGCGAGGGATGGCCGGAGTACTCGGCGGCGCCGAAGACGGCGATGGCGTCGGCAGTCTGGGCCTGGTCTTCGCGGGCGACCCGATCGATCCGGGAGTAGACCCAGAGGGACCAGAGGGCGGCGGCCAGGAAGAGGAATCCGAAGAGACGTCGAAGGAGGCCTCCGAGGCGTGGGGGTTGCGAGCGGGTTGAGGCGGTTGCCTGGGTCATGCGGGGATGGAGACAGTATAGGTCGGGCGGCGGACGAATGCCGCGAAGAGTTACCGATGATTTGCCGTAAAATCGGCGCTGAGACGGCAATCTGCGCATCCTACGGAGAAGACCCGATGCAAGGAACCGAATGACACCTCTAACTTCCGTCCAGGCGCGCACTGATGTGCAACCGGACGCGCCGATCGATGTACGGACGGGCACGCGTTCCGGCACGCGACCGGATGCGCTGCGCATTCTGCTGGAAGCCTCGTCGCTGCTGCTGCACACGCGGAGCGAAGAGGAGTTGCTGTCGCAGACGCTGGACCTGGCGAGCGAGCTGCTCGTGGCGGATGCGTATGGGGTCTGGCGCGAGAGTGAGGATGGACTGAACTGGCGGCGAGTTGCGGGACGAGGGCTCTCCGGCGGGTATGCCTTGCTGGCGCCGATACGGGACCGGATGCCGACGGAGGTGTGGAAACTCGAAGACGTTGCGACCGACCAGCGCGGGTTGATGAGTCCCGCGGAGTATGAGGCGGAAGGCATACGGAGCGCGCTGGTGGTGCCGTGGATGCTGGGGCTGGCGAGCGGCGCGGAGGCAGGTGGAGGGACGCGGGCACAGGTGCATGGAGCGATTGTGTACTACTGGCGTCGTCGGCGGCGGTTCAGCCAGGACGATGTGGACTATGCGCGGGCATTGTCGAACCTCTCAGCCTCTGCGATCCATCGGCTGGAGTTGAATGAGCAGAACCTCCGGGAGCAGCAGCGGCTGGCGTTCCTGGCGGAGGCGAGCGAGACGCTGGCCTCGTCGCTGGACTACCAGTCGACGCTGGAGCGGGTGGCGCAACTGGCGGTGGGGCAGATTGCGGAGTGGTGCGCGGTTCATGTGGTGGAGGATGGAGCTCGCGATGGTGCAGCGACCCGGGTAGCGATGGCGCATGCCGACCCGGCGATGGCGGGTCTTGCAGAGGAGTACGGGCGGCGGTATCCGGAGCGGATCGATCCGGAGCATGGGCTGGGGCGGGTGCTGCGGACGGGAGAGCCGGAGGTGGTGTCGCCGATTACGGACGCGATGCTGGCCGCGGCGGTCCCGGACGGGGAGCATCTGCGGATGCTGCGGCAGTTCCGCCTGAGCTGCAGCGTGGTGGTCCCGCTGGTGTCGCGGGGCGAGGTGCTGGGGGCGATCCGGCTGATGGGCACGGACGGGCACTACTTTACCGCGAGCGATGTGAAGCTGGCGATCGACCTGGGACGAAGGGCGGCGGCGGCGATCGAGAATGCGCGGCTGCACAAGGCGCTGGTGGAGCAGGACGCGGAGCTGCGGCTATCGCATGCGGCGGCGCGGATGGGGAGCTGGAGCTGGGACGTGGAACGGGACAAGCTGTTCTGGTCGGAGGAGTTCAAGGCGCTGCACGGTCTAGCTCCGGAGACGGAGCCGGACTCGGAGCTGAGCTACGCGCTGGTGCATCCGGAGGACCGGGAGCGATCGAGGCGGGAGTTCTGGGAGACGGTGGAGTCGGACGCGATGGTATTCAGCTCGGAGCACCGGGCGATGACGCCGGACGGCCGGGTTCTCTGGTTGCAGGTGCGGGGCCGGATCCGGCGCAATGCCGGCGGGAAGGCGACGTGGATCGCGGGACTCATCATCGACGTGACGGAGACGCGGCTGGCAGAGCAGGCGCTCCGACGGGCGGAGAAGCTGGCGGCGGCGGGGCGTCTGGCGGCGACCGTGGCGCATGAGGTGAACAATCCGCTGGAGGCGCTGGTGAACCTGGTGTATCTGGCGCAGCGGGCGGAGGGATTGCCGGAGGAGGCGGCCGAGACGCTGAAGGTGGCGGAGGGAGAGCTGAGCCGGATGGCGCATATTGTGCGGCAGACGCTGGGGTTCTACAGGGAGTCCACGCTGCCGAAGGCGACGGAGATGCGGAAGCTGGCCGCGCAGGTGACCGAGCTGTACCGGTCAAGGGGTGCGTCGCGCGGCGTGGCCCTGCGCGGGCCGGAGGGGATGGGCGAGGAGATTGTGGCGACAGTGATCGCGGGTGAGATGAAGCAGGTCGTGGCGAACCTGATCGCGAATGCGATCGATGCAACGCCGTCGGGCGGGGCGGTGGAGGTCCGCGTGGCACGCGAGGAAGATGCTGTGGAGATTGCGGTGTCGGATACGGGAAGCGGCATCTCGGAGGCGAATCGGAAGCACCTGTTCGAGCCGTTCTTTACCACGAAGGCGGATGTGGGGACCGGGCTGGGGCTTTGGGTATCCAAGGGGATCGTGGAGAAGCACGGCGGAACGATCACGGTGGATGACGCGGGCGGAGCAGGGACGACGGTCAGGGTGAGGGTGCCAGTGGGGTAGGAGTGGAGTTGAGTGAGAAAGCGCAGGTTCCCTGCGGGAATGACACAGGGAGTGGTGCGACGCTCTACCGCTGCAGCGTCAGCGCGATCTCGTGGGTGGCGATGGCGCCTTCCCGGACGATCATCCAGGAGTTTCCGCCGCCGGAGAGGTCGACGATGGTGGTAGGGATGGAGCGGGCGGTGGGTCCGCCGTCGACGATGAGGGGGATCTGATCGCCAAGCTGGTTCATGACGCAGTTGGCGTAGGTGCATTCGGTGTGGCCGCTGAGGTTGGCGGAGGTCGCGGTGATGGGCAGGCCGAGCTGGGCGACGACCGCGCGGGAGATGGCTGCCTCGGGCACACGGAGGGCGACATTGCCAGTGTTTGCGGTGACGCGCAGGGGGAGCTTCGATCCGGCCTTTACGATGATGGTCAGCGGGCCGGGCCAGAACTTTTCGGCGAGGCGGTCGAACGCAGTGTCAATGTCGCGGGCGAGTTCGTAGGCCTGTTCGACCTCCGAGATGAGGAGCGAGAGCGGCTTGTGGCGGGCGCGGGTCTTGATGTCGTAGATTCGGTCGACGGCGTGGAGGTTGATGGGGTCGACGGCGAGGCCGTAGAAGGTATCCGTGGGCAGCGCGACGACCTGGCCGGCGTTGAGGCTGGCGACGACGACGCCGATTAGGGAGGGTTCGGGCTCGTCTGGGTTGATGCGGAGGATCTCAGCCGTCAAAAGGGGGCTCCTTGAAAGGGTGCAAGAGTTGGTGCGGGTGCTAGTTGGTGCGGTTGATAGTTAGCATACCGTTTGAGGGGGCGAAGGGCGAGGTGTGCCGCTTCGAGTCGGCACTCTGAGAGGATAGGGGGATGAAGCTGACAATTCCCGACGGTGATTTCAAGGCGTATCTCTTCGATTGCGATGGGACGATTGTGGACTCGATGCCGCTGCACTTTGTGGCCTGGAGCAAGGCGCTGCACGAATGGGGGTGCGCGTTTACCGAGGAGCAGTTTTATGCGTGGGGCGGGAGGCCGGTCGATGAGATCATCCGCGCGCTGAACGAGGCGCAAGGCCTCGCAATGCCAGTCGATGCCGTGTATGCCAAGAAGGAGGCCCTCTACCGGGAGCTGCTTCCGGGACTGGAGGGCATTCCGGAGGTGCTGGAGCATATCGAGAGAAGCCATGGGTTGATTCCGTTTGCGGTGGTGTCGGGAAGTCCTCGGGAGTCGGTGGAGGCGTCGCTCGATGTCCTCGGGATACGCGACAGGTTCGACGTGCTGGTGTGCGCGGGGGAGTATGCGAAGGGCAAGCCCAATCCGGAGCCGTTCCTCAAGGCGGCGGGGCTGCTCGGCGTACGGCCGGGGGATTGTCTCGTGTTCGAAGATGCCGACCTCGGGATCGAGGCGGCGAAAGCGGCAGGGATGCAGTGGGTGAAGGTAGATTCCCCGATGGTGCGGTCGGGGCGCATCCGGCTAGACGCGTAAGATTCGGGAATGGAGTTCACGGAAAACGCGGCGGTGGTGACGAGCCGGGGGAATACCCGGGTGAAGCAGTTGCGGGCGGCGTTTGCGGGGCAGGCGCGTCTGAGCGGCGGCCTCGTTGCGATCGAGGGAGAAAAGCTGCTAGGCGAGGCGATCCGCAGCGGGATGGTGCTGAAGGCGGTCTTCGTGAGCGCCCGCGGCGGGAGTTTGGACCACAGGGAGCTGCCGCGGTTTGTGCCGCGAAGCGTCGAGGTGGTGTGGCTGAGCGAGGATGTCTTTGCGAGCGTGGTCGAGACACAGTCCCCGCAGGGGATTGCGGCGCTGATGGTCCCTCCGGTGCGTGGATTCGGCGATATTCTGGTCGGCAGGCCGTTGATTCTGGTCGCTGCGGGTCTGCAGGACCCCGGGAACCTCGGGACGCTGGTGCGGTCGGCGGAGGCGTTTGGCGCGACTGGCGTCGTTGCGACCGTGGGCACGGTGAGCGCCTGGAACCAGAAGGCTATTCGGGCCTCGGCGGGGAGTGTCTTTCGCGTGCCGGTGGCAGGGGCGACGCTCGAAGAGTTGGCGGGTCTGAAGGCGGGCGGGGTGCGGCTGATGGCGGCCGTCGCTGAGGACTCGCCAGATTCGGTGGCCGCGCAGGATGCGGATTTTGCCGGTGCGGCGGCGATTCTCATCGGCAATGAAGGCGCGGGGCTGAGCGACGAACTGCTGGAGATGGCGGACGTCCGAGTGACGATTCCCTGCCCGGGCAAGGTCGAGAGTCTGAATGCGGCAGTGGCAGGGAGTTTGCTTCTGTATGAGGCTTCGCGGCAGCGCGCGGCACGATGAAGGGCAAGAGCAAGGCGACGGTATGGGGAGAAAGGTTCGGGCGGCTGCGGGGATGTCCAATCACGCGGGATCCTTCGACTCGCGTTGCTCGCTCAGGATAACGGCTTTCTATCGATAGGTGAGGTGGTTTTGAGTTTGTTTGATACATCGCCGATGAGTGCCGGAGTTGGAAGTTCGAAGACGGCACCGCTTGCGGAGCGGATGCGGCCGCGGACGCTCGACGAGTATGTCGGGCAGGAGCATCTGCTGGGGCCGGGCAAGCCTCTGCGGCTGGCGATTGAGTCGGACGATGCGACGTCGATGATCTTCTGGGGGCCGCCGGGGACGGGAAAGACGACGCTGGCGAAGATCATCGCGCACCGCACGGAGGCGAGCTTCATCGAGTTCTCCGCCGTACTGAGCGGGATCAAAGAGATCAAGCAGGTGATGGTCGAGGCGGAGAAGGCGGCGGGTTTCGGGAGCCGGACAATTCTCTTTGTGGATGAGATTCATCGCTTCAACAAGGCGCAGCAGGATGCTTTTCTGCCATACGTGGAGCGCGGGACGATCCGGCTGATCGGCGCGACGACGGAGAACCCTTCGTTCGAGATCAACGCGGCGCTGCTCTCGCGGTGCCGCGTCTACACGCTCGTGGGCTTGAGCGAGGCACAGGTGATCGAGCTGCTGGAGCGGGCGCTTGCGGACTCGGAACGCGGGCTTGGGGCGACCGGGGTTACGGCGGATGAGGATGCTTTGGCGACGATTGCGGCCTATGCGAGCGGCGATGCGCGGAACGCGCTGAACGCACTCGATGTAGCCGCGCGGCTCGCTTCGGGGCGAGGTGAGACGACGATCACGAAGGCGCTGGCCGCGGAGGCGATGCAGCGGCGGATGCTGCTCTACGACAAGAAGGGCGAGCAGCATTACGACGTGATCTCGGCGCTGCACAAGAGTGTGAGGAACTCGGATGCGGACGCGGCGCTCTACTGGCTGGGGCGGATGCTTGAAGCGGGCGAAGACCCGATGTACTGCGCCCGCCGCATCGTTCGGATGGCGGTCGAGGATATTGGGCTGGCCGCCCCGGAGGCGCTGAATCTATGCCTGTCGGCGCGGGACGCGATGCACTTTCTCGGCCAGCCGGAGGGCGGTCTGGCGCTGGCGCAGGCGGTGGTGTACCTGGCGCTGGCACCGAAGTCGAACGCGGTATACACGGCGTATGCGGCAGTGCAGGCGGACATCCAGAAGACCGCGGCGGAGCCGGTCCCGTTGCATCTGCGGAACGCCCCGACGAAGCTGATGAAGGAACTCGACTACGGCAAGGACTACCAGTACGCGCACGATGTGGAGGGGCGCGTCGCGGACATGGATTGCCTGCCTCCGAGTCTGAAGGGAAGGCGTTACTACGTTCCGACATGTGAGGGCAGGGAGAAGCAGCTGGCCGCGAGGATGGAGGAGATTGCGAGGATAAAAACTGAAAAAAGACGTGATACTTGATGCAGCCAATATCTTCCTGTGATATTTTGGCTGCGTCGATCCGAGGAGGTGAAACATGGAATATCCGCCGCTGGTTCCGTACCTGACCGTCTCCGATGCCGCTGGAGCGATCGAGTTTTACAAGAACGCGTTTGGCGCCGTCGAGTTGCGACGGCACTATGCGGGCGAGTCCTCGAAGATCACGCACTCGCATCTCGTGATCAATGGCGCGACGCTCTTTCTGGCGGACGACTGTTCGGAGATGATGGGCGGCAAGTCGATGACACCGGAGGCGCTGGGGGGGTCCCCGATCACGCTGCATCTGGTGCTGGACGATGTGGACAGCTTCTGGGATCGCGCGGTCGCGGCAGGCGCGACGGTGACCATGGCGCTGGCCGACCAGTTCTGGGGCGACCGCTACGGCCAGCTCACCGACCCCTATGGCCACAAGTGGGCGCTGGGACAGGAGAAGGTGAAGCTGACCGAGGAAGAGATTCACGAGGCCGCGAAGCAGGTCTTCGGGACGAAGAGTGAGTTCGCAACGCCTTAGTCCGCGTACTTGACGGAGCAGCCGTATGGCCGGGTCACGGCGGTCTCGACTGGCTTGCCGGCCATGGCTTCTTCAAGCGCGGCGGTGACGTAGTTGTGAGCGGTCTTCAGGTCGGCCTGGTCGGAGGTGGGCTTATCGTCGATGGCACCCTGGTAGATGAGTTTGCCTGCGGGGTCGATCACGAACATATGGGGCGTCGTCTTTGCAGCGTAGAGACGGCCAATCTTGCCTGTGGGGTCGAGGATCGCGGCCGTGGGCGCGGCGTGCATCCTCTGGAGGTACGCTCGCTCTTCGGCGGGCGTCACGTAGCCCTGCTCGCCGGGCGCGGAGGAGATGACCGAGAGCCAGATGACGCCCTTTGCGGTCCACTCTTTCTGTAGCGCCTCCATGCTGCCGCTGAGGTAGTGCTTGCGGTCGAAGGGGCAGCCCTGGTTGGCCCATTCGAGCACGACGAACCTGCCGCGGTACCGGCTGAGCGTCTGCGTGTTGCCGTTGGCGTCGGTGCCCTTGAAGTCGGGCGCGGGCGCGTTCGGCGCGATGGCATGGGCCGGGGCGGAGATTGCAAGTGCAAGCAGCAAGGTGAGGATCGGTCTCGCGGTCATATTGTGCTCCTGTGGACTCCCGCTATCGGCTTTGCAGCAGACATAGGACGTTCGATCCCGCGCATTGGTTTAGCGGTCTTGCCCGGGTTGATGGCCAACGGTGTCGCGTTTAATCGCGTCCAGCACCAGGTCCTTCGTTAGAACCTCCGGGAGAACATCCGGAGCCGCCGTCGGCGAGGCGGGATACAAGACATACGTAGGAACGCCGCTGCGGTTCAGCGAGGCGAGCTCCAGCGTGATCGCGGGGTCGTACTTCGTCCAGTCGGCGCGGAGGAGCGTTACGTGGCGGGCGCTCAATTGCTGCTGGACGTCCTTCGCGTCCAGGACGAGCTTCTCGTTGACCTGGCAGGAGAGGCACCAGGCGGCGGTGAAGTCGATGAAGACGGGGTTGCCGGAGGCGCGTGCGGCGTCGAGCGCGGACTGGGAGTAGGGTGTCCACGTGAGGTTCGTGTCCTTGGGCTGATAGAGCGGGATGGCGAGGCCCATGACGATTAGGACGATCGCGGCGATGGCGCTCGACCACTTGGCGGGCCAGCGGCCAAGAACCCATCCCGCGACGGCGAGAACGAGGAAGCAGGCGAGCAGCAGCGCGAGCCGGTAGATGCCGGCGGTGGGGTCCGATGCGCCGCCCGAGCTCAGGCTTCCGAAGACATACGCAAGCCAGATTGCCGTTGCAAAGAGCGGCACGGCGGTGAGCTGCTTCAGTACCTCCATCCACGCGCCGGGTCGCGGCAGAATCTTCGTCCACGCGGGCTGGAAGCTGAGGGCGAGATACGGCGTCGCGAGGCCGAGCGCGAGCGCGGTGAAGATGGCGAAGGTGATGAGCGGCGGCTGGACCAGCGCAAAACCGATCGCCGCGCCCATCAACGGAGCCGTGCAGGGCGTCGCAACGACGGTGGCAAGGATTCCTGTGAAGAAGCTGCCCGCATATCCGGGTTTGGTCGCAAGCGAGCCGCCCGCGCTGGTCAGCGAGAGACCGAGATCGAACATCCCCGCGAGCGAGAGCGCGAAGAAGAAGAGGAACGAGGCGAGGATGGCGATGAACGTCGGTGATTGGAGCTGGAAGCCCCATCCGGCCTGCGAGCCGCCAGCGCGAAGGACCAACAACACCGCCACGATGGCCCAGAAGGAAACCAGGATGCCGAGGGTGTAGACAAGGCCGTGGCTGCGAAGCTGTTTGCGCTCTTCGCCCGATGATTGCACAAGCGCGAGGCCCTTGAGGAAGAGCACCGGGAAGACGCACGGCATCAGGTTCAGGATGATGCCGCCAAGGAAGGCGAGGCCGATGGCGGAGAGCGTGGTGACGCCGGATGCCTCGGACTGACGCGCGGCCTGCGCGCCGGGCGAGATCAGGATCTCGCCCGGCGTGACGGCGGAGGTGAACTCGTAGGAGACGGTGTCGGAGAGCTTGAGCAGGCCGTGAAGCTGTGCGGGGAGCTTCGTCAGATCCGGTGAGCGCGGGATTCGAATTCGGATGCCGCCGGGGATGGTCTCGACGGGCTGATCGGCGGCGTTGAGGATGAGTTCAGGGTCGTAGGGGTAGAACTCGACGTCGCCCGGCTTTTCGATGGCGCTGGCCGACTTGAGGGTGACGACAAACTCTTTCGCTCCGCCGGTGACGGTGACGGAGTCTCCAGCGGGGAGGGGTTTGGGGATCAGGCTCAGCGCCTGGCCGAGCGCGCCAAGCGGCTCCACGGGCGCGGCGGGCGGCCCGACGGTGAGATTGAGGCCAAGATGGGCCTTGCCGGGGATGCAGACCTGGGCGCAGACCAGCCAGTCGACCAGGGCGTCGGCGTGGACCGGCCCGGGCTTCATGCCGGGCGCGGCGGTGAAGGTGACGGGGAAGGCCGCGGTGTCTTCATAGCCGAAGTCCATCAGCGGGCCAAGCGGGAGCCGGCTGGGCGCGGGAAACTGCATGGGACCTGCGGTGAGGCCGGCAGGCAAGGTCCACTTGATGTGCGGCGGTTCGCCGGAGTCCCCGGCGTTGATCCAGTAGACGTGCCAGTGCTCTTCCATGGTGAGGACGAGGCCGGCCTGCATCGTGCCGCCGGGGGCGATCGTCGAGCCGAAGGTGACGAGTTCGGCCGTGAGATGCTGCGCCTTGACCGGGCCGGGCCCGCCATCGCCAACGGAGGTGAGCTGGGCGTTTCCGGCGGCGACGAATGCGTAGACGGCGAGCAGGAACGTGGTGATGCGGAGACGTGTCTTCATCTGGCTTGATTGTAGGCGGAATCGAGGGCGGAGATGTGGTCTCAAAGTCGAGACGTGGGGCACCCGGCTTCATCGTCGCATGAGGCGGTGCTCGACCATGATGCAGCGGTCCATGACAACGCGAATTCCGGCCGCTTCGGCCTTCTCTGCAGCGTCGAGGTTGACGATTCCCTGCTGCACCCATAGGTGTGTCAACCCGAGCGCGATCATCTCGTCGACGATTGCGGGGATGGCATTGGGCGGACGGAAGACATCGACGAGGTCGGGTTTGATCGGGAGAGCGTGCAGTGATGGGTATGCAGGTTCCCCGAGGACCCCCGTGATTGCAGGGTTGATGGGGTAAACCTTGTATCCCTGCTGCTGGAGGTATGCGGAGACATAGTGGCTGGGCTTGGATTCGTCGGCGGAGAGGCCGACGACGGCGATGGTCTTGCTGTTCGTCAGCATATCGCGGATGAGGGACGATTCGTTCATTGGCTCTCCGATCCTATGCGGGCCATATGCCGAGCAGGCGGCGGATGACGATGAGTTCGCCGAGGTGGTAGGCGTTGTGGTCGGCGATAAGCAGCACTTCCCGCAGCAGGTTCTGGCCCTCGCCCCAGCGGAAGAACTTCAAGAGATCGGCGCCTGGCCTCTGGAGCAGCGTCTTGAACGCGGCCAGGTCGGCGCGGATAGCGACGATGCTGTTGTTCCAGGCCTCAGGCGTGGGCGGAGCGGGCGACTTGGGCCAGTAGGCGGCCGGCCACTCCATGGGCTGGTAACCGCCGGTGGGCGGAGCGCTGAAGTCGAGGATGTCGCGCTGTGCGATGCGGAGATGTTCGAGGATCTGCCAGGCGGAGTAGGGAAGATTTGCCGGAACGGTGGCATAGTGCTCCGCGGGAAAGTCCTTGATCGCGGTCTCGAAATCGGCGTGGGCCTGGCCGCCATCGAGCAGGGCGAAGAGCTGCTTGATGAGTTCAAGCTCCGGTGAAGGGGTGGACATGGGCGCTCCTGTAGCGATTGGATGCGATGGGACGCCAATACGGATCAGGCAGCTGGCTTGCGGGCGATGACGACGGCGAGCGGAGGGAATGTGGCCCAGATGCTCCCCCGCTTCTTCGTGACCTCAAAGCCGGCGGCGCGGAGGTGCTTCGCATACTCCGAAGTGAGCTTGTAGTCGGAAAGCACCGCCTGACCGCCGGGTTTGAGGACGCGGACGATCTCGTCGAGCGCCCGGCGGCGCGTGGGCGCGTCGTAGATGTTGTGCAGACAGAGGTTCGAGACGATCACGTCGAAGTGAGCGTCGGGGAAGGGCATCTCCTGCGCTCCGGCGCTGACGAGGGTGCATCTATCAGTAAGACACTCGATTTCGACGTTGTACTGGGTCGCAGCCATCGAGTTGCCGCCCATGTCGACGTTCGACCAGATATCGATGCCGGTGACATGGCCGGTTGTGACGCGCTTCGCCGCGCCGCAAAGCAGGAGGCCGCGGCCGCAGCCTACGTCAAGGACTTGCTCGTCGCCACGCCAGGTATGGAAGGCGAGGATAAAGTCGCGATGGCGGAACTTGCCGAACTTCACGTAGAGAAGATAGAGGAGACCTTCGACGGTCAGCGCAACGCCAGTCCAAAGGAACATGCCCTTGAAGTGGATGACGACATGGCCGATGCGGAGCGGCCCGTGGATCAGATACCAGACGATGAGACATAGAAAGCCGGCGAGGAAAAGGTTGCGCAGGACCGCGGGTGCGTCGATGCCGTAGTTGGGCTTGGTGGCGGCCATTTGATCCCCTGATGCCGCTGGTTTGTTGCGTGCGGTATGGGAAGAGTATCGGGGATGAGGGTTCGCAACGGTAGTTTCGTTTGTCAGCCGGGGCGATGACAGATGTCATGCTACGATCCCACCGCATGGATGGGGTGCCCGGCACATTCAGTGACTCGGAGGATGGATCACATGCAGACCAAGCATCTCTTCAAACGGGTCGAAGTCCCGATCGTTGTGGAGGAGGGAATGGCCTTCGTGGATGCAGAAGGTCGCGATGAGGCAATCGATGGTCTTGCGTACGGTGATGCCCTTCTTCCGCAAAGAGCGGTAGTTCTGGGCCGCCGCCACGGCAATTGCCTCGCCGCCGCATCGCAGTATCTCGTAACTCTTGAACCGCTCTCGAACGCGCCGGTACGAGGCGTCTCCACGCACACCCTGCAGCACCTCGCACAGAACAAGGTCAGGCACGCCGATACGTTTCCGGTCGATCTCACGGTCCAGCCAGACCGTCTCGATGGTGCTGGCTCCAGTGATGTAATCAATCCAAACGGTGGAATCGACGATCACCATGATCTTCTAACCAATCTCGCGGTCGACGAAACGGCCCAAGCGTGAGGCCTCAAGATCACCGTCCCACTTGACCTTGCCCTTCAAGGAACGCATCGACGCCTGGCCCTTCGCCTGGATCAGTATCTTCAAACCTTCTTCCACCGCCGCCTTCTTGGTCTTCGCTCCGCTGTCGCGCATGGCCCGCTTGAGAAGGTCGTCGTCGATGTCAATGTTGGTCCGCATGGCATCCTCCCGATGTGTAAGGATTGCATAAGTTTGTGTATCGCTCAAGGGGCCGCAAGAAGCGGATTACCTTCGGGAATGACAAACGGGGTGAAGCGGGGACGACACAAGGTAGAACAGAATTTACAAGTCGTCCGGGTCGGCGATATCCGCCGGGAAGTTGCCTTCGCGCCGCATTCTTAGGAAGCCGCGGATGAAGGGTTCCAGGTAGCCGTCGAGTACGCGGTCCACGTCGCCCACCTCCACGCGGGTGCGAAGGTCCTTCGCCATGCGGTAAGGCTGCAGGACGTAGCTGCGGATCTGCGAGCCGAAGCCTATGTCCAGCTTCGAGTCTTCGAGCTTCTTGGTCACGGCCTTCTTCTTGTCCAGCTCGTACTCATACAGCCGCGAGCGGAGCATCTTCATCGCGCGCTCCTTGTTCTTGTGCTGCGACCGCTCGTTCTGGCAGCCGGCCACGAGGCCCGTGGGTATATGCGTGATGCGGACGGCCGAGTCCGTGGTGTTGACGTGTTGGCCGCCCTTACCGCCCGACCGATACGTATCGATTCGGAGGTCGTCGGGCTTGATATCGATGACGATCGTGTCGTCGATCTCCGGTGACACGAAGACGCTGGCGAAGCTGGTGTGGCGGCGCTTAGCGGAGTCGAAGGGCGAGATGCGGACGAGCCGATGTACGCCGGTCTCGCCCGAAAGAAGGCCGAAGGCGAA
>Ga0209208_10007990_pt1 | contig 14196 bp, 13 predicted proteins | sample S1TSphfallax_3_FD_187694 | JGI IMG/M metagenome (GOLD analysis project Ga0209208, IMG submission 187694) | Host-associated microbial communities from peat moss isolated from Minnesota, USA - S1T2_Fd - Sphagnum fallax MG (SPAdes) (version 2) | ecosystem: Host-associated > Plants > Peat moss >...
ATATATATATATATATATATATAAAACATGGCACCTCAAAACAGAGGTGATGCAAAGCATGTATGTTATGGGAGACCTACCAACCAAGCTATAAATCAACTTGCAAAAAATACTAAAATTAAAAAAAAAAACATAATGAAAAATAATGCAAATGTTATTTGAATCAAACAAAAAATGACACATGCAAAGATGGAGTGTAAGACATAATTACTCAAACAAAGGAAACAATGGATGAACAATCACAATGAAGATTGGTAGTTAGCCTTGCATATTATGTTTCAAATGCCTTTCTTGTTTGTCTTGGAACCCAAAGCAGGAAGCTTGTGTTGTAAAAGTTTTTTTCAACTTAGAATGTTTTTCCTAGTTTACCTAGTTACATAGTTCCAACAAGACAAATCTTGCACAACAAGAAGTTATTGCAGGAATGAGCAAAACTCTATAGGAGGTCAAAAAGTTTTAAGTTCAATCTTGAGCTTGCTAATAAACATTGTTTCATTTTTGCAACTATTCATGTAGGTCCATCTTTTTCAATGAATGGAATTGTAAGAATTTTAGGTCTACACCTTAGAAACATTTCTAATGCATTTGCAAGGCACATGATAGCCAATAATTCATCCATCCCTTTATGGCCACTATTAGTTAAGAATCATAAGATTGATGGTTACACAATTGATGTCAAGAATGTTGCAATTGCATGGTGGGCATCTCAGACTCATGTAAGTCCTAATAAAAATGATGTGATGAAAAAATGCTTGGAAGCTGGAGTGTATGATGAGAAGCCTACGCACTTCCTAATGGAGACTCAAATAGTGCGTACAAATACCTTAACATTCATCCTCTTTTGATTTTATTGTGCTTCAATACTCCTTAATTAAGTACACATATGACATTGTTGTGGACTAGCAACAAAAGAGTTATGGAAGGATTTCCAACTTGGGAAGTTGTAGGAAAACCAACATACTTACTATGTAATTGTTTCCATTCATCCATGATTTTTGTGGACTATGCAAACATTTGGTGTAAATTGTGCAAGTTTGTGTACTATGATTGACTAATATGTAAAGAATTATAAACTAATGTAGTTGTGTATCATAAAAGTCCAATTAAAGTGTTGCAACAATACCTAATTGTACATTTAAGTCCAAAATGGATGTGGTAACATCTCCTAAATGTACAACATAAGTACATATACAATGATGTAATACTACTTAATTATATAAATGTTTGCCAACAGTTCTTATAGTGATTAATTTTGTTATAGAAATCCATTATTCTTAAATAAACCAACAAAAGTAATTAGTGAAAATGGAATGTATGATGAGAAGTTCATTATCATAATAAAAATGCACATGTACAATGTGTTTAATTTAATGGTCTTCATTTGTTTGTACATAGAGTTTTTTCTTCAATTCAAGGAAACCAATTTAATGGCCATTATTGAAAAACAGAAATTTGAAAGTTTAAGACCCTTTTATGTGAAGAAAATGAAAGAGAGGAGGACTTGTTGTTGCATATACAATGTTGAAATTGACCAACTTCAACTTAGCCTAAATAACATGAGGGGAACATCTGAACTCCATGGAATTAAAAAATGCAATTGCACTTGCCCATATGCATGTTTAAGGAATGTAAACCATTTCTCTTGTAATGTTATATCTTCTATATACCCAAGAATAATTTTCGCAACCCTACTTTGAGAGAATGTGAAGATGAGACTCACACTCCCGAAATGGGGACTTGGGAGTCCTCTAAGACTTCAAAAACTTTAGAGTTTGATTGCAGCGGTCAAAACACCTTTCATTAGGGTTTTTTTTATATCATTGGAAAGCTATCGGAGTGTAGATGTCGAAAATGGGCTCGCATGAACCATTTGGACATATGTAACACAAGTTATGGCAAAAAGAAAGGTCGGGAGTCAAATTGGCAATTTGACTCCCGACCACTAAAAGTCGGGAATCGACCCGACCCTCATGTGTGCAGATGGAGTGCAAACACCATTGCAAAGCTCTCGACGAGAGCTACGACTTTGCTTTAGACCTTGTCCCAATCGGAGGTCTGAGCAAAAAATTATAGTCCCGCAAAGTTGCGGGAGTCCAAATCATGGCAGTTTCGGGACTCCTCCTTGGGAGTCCCGGGACAAAAAGCCAATTCAGATGTGGGCACCATGGGGAGCTGCAAAGAATACTATATGGGGGAAGGTGGTGGCTTCCTCCGAGTCTGGGCCGTGGTGAGTCTTGTGAGTCCAGAATTGTCCGTGGCTTGTCCTAACACTAAAGGTGCTTCAGAATGTGAATTAACCAACTCGTTGGTTGGTTTGATGTAGGTTCAAGTAAGTAAGTAAAACTTTTCACTTTTCCTAGTCCCATCCCGGAGCTTCAGCACACCCCTCTACCCCTTTTAGTGATGAGAGTTGGGAGCATGCCCTGAGTTCCTCACAATTTCGATATTTGAGTAACCCATACCCATCTTGGGTTTAATTAGGAACTTGGGAGCGCGTCAATAACCATGATGTGGTAGATACTAGTTTGCCCAAAACAGATGAAGATGAATGACATCACAAAAAATGTTTGTATGGACAATCTAATGATTGTGGCATCGAAAAAATTCCATTATGTCTAGTAGAATGCAATGGTTCTAATTCGACTATGGTTGAGTGGAAAAGATTTGTTATGGAAACTACAATGTCAAAGGCTAAACATTGTTTGAAAAAATTAACTTTTGTCTATGATAAAACCAATAATGAAAAATCCATTGAGTATTTCAAACCCAAGCTACAAAAGTTTGTCAAGCATAATTTTGTATTGAGGTGGCAAAATAAGCAATTCAAATCTTCTATTGTTTCCTTCCCCATAAACACAATTGTTTTTATTATGGATTTTGTTAAAAACTATTCATTTGAGGTGCAAAATGACGTGCAATTTATGCATTGGCATCTAGCTATTAAATCAACATATTGGTACACATTATTTATCACCATAATTTTCATCCCAATCCATTTGACAAAAATTCCTTGATTTTTAAAGAGTACCATTTCTACATTTTAGATGATAAAAAACATGACTTTAAATTTGTTCAACATTGTTTCAAATTACATTGGAGCCATATTGTCCAAAACGATTACACCCCAACATCCCATTGGGTTTGGTTTGATGGGTGTGCCTCCCAATTCAAAAGCACAAAACCTTGGTTTTTTGTGAGTAAATACCCAAACATGACTAATGGTTGTAAAACAACATGGAATTTCTTTGGTAGTAGGCATGGAAAGGGTTTGCATGATGGTGACGGTGTTGTCATCAAAATACTCATTCGAAAGGAACAACTTTATGTTAATGGTGCCAAACTACAAAATGTAAAGGAATTTGTTCAATTTTTGCACGAACATCTATCAAAAAGACTATAGACATCATACTCAAGTGCAAGAAGGCCTTTATGGAAGGTATTTTGGTTGGTGAAAGAGGAAGAGGTACCCATGAATTCCTTCACATTTAGTTGTGATAACATTAAAGGTACAATGAAATTGCATTCCATTTTCAAAAGTTGATTGAACTACTTAAATAAAATTGGTTAACAAAAGACAATTGATGTTTTTTCTTATACTTGGTTGTGAACTAAAACAAGAAGAGTTGATTAGAACTCCAAAATTGATGAACATCTAAAACAATTATCTTATTTTTGTTGGATGTGTTGAAACCTATTTTAAATGTTTAAAAGTTCCCAATGTTCAACCATTTTTAAAAACAATGATTTTCCATCAATTCGTACTTGGTCATGAACCATAACAAGAAGATTTGATGTACGTTATGAAACTAGTGAACATAAGACAATTATCCTCTTTTTCTTGGATGTGTTGAAATTTAATTATAATGTTTTAAATTTCCAGCATTCAACCATTATTCCAAAAATCAATAATTTGCGATGAGTTATTTTGCATTTGGTTATGGACTAGAAGGACCTAATTGAACCACTTCAATATATAATTGGTTAGTAAAAGACGAGTGGTGTAATGTGGTTTGTGTTGCAAAAATTTTAATGCCACCTAGAGACCACATAATTAGTGGCAATGATGGCGTTTATGAGATGAGTGAGAACACGTTAAGTGGTATCAAATATGTCATCGCCACACTTGAGGATGATGAATGAAGTGGAGACACAAATCTACTTGTAATTGGTAATTGCTCGGGCCACTTGTTTTTTTTTGTTTGACCTAACCTTTCATGTGCACATTGTTGATATGTTAGAAAGTTGAATGATATGAAGCTTGAAAATTTTATGGTGATTTGCACTTAACCCATGATTACAAGTTCACTCGATTCCAAATTGGTTTTGAAAAGGAAAAAGGATATACTTGATCAAGTCATTACTCATAGGTTGTGTCTAAATTGCCTTTAACATGAAGCTCAAGGATGATTTAACATGCCTAAAGAAGATCATGTATGTGCATCAAGTTCTTTTGGTTCTACTAAGAACCTTTATATCTTTCACATTAGAAGTTCATTATGGATTGTTGTAGGTAATGAAGATGAATGTATATGAATGATATTACATGAACCATTGAAAGGTGTTCATCATTATTGGAGCTCATTGTAAGTTGTATTGATATTTAGTACAAAATGTTCCTATGGACAATAAATGAAATCGCCTTGAATACTTGAAGAATGAGGCATAATTTGGCAAATAATATGGGGATTCATTTGATGGCAAGTTACTTGTGAGTTGGCATACCAAGTGGTGGACCAAAACAATGAAATTTGATGAACTACAAACCTGGTTAGTAAAAGACAATTACATTCTTTTTGTTGAATGTGTTGAAACCTAATTAAATTGTTTAAAATGGAATGCTCAATAATTATTCCAAAATTTTAATGCCATTGTACAAGTTATTTTTAATTTTCCCTCAATTGTTCAACATTTGGTTAGGAACTATATAATAAGATGATTGAACAATTTACAATTGTTTAGCAAAAGACATTTTTGATTTTTTTTGTTGGGTGTGTTGTAACCTACTTATTTTTTATCACAACCTAGATGTTCAACCATTAATCTAAAACTTGGGAATCAATATGAACTATAAATGAACTTTGATTCACCTTCCAATACATTGTTGATTGTTTTTAAACTTGGCAGTGAACCAAAACAAGAAGACTTGATTAGCTTCAAAATTGGTCAACACAAAACAATTATCCTCTTTCTATTGAACGTGTTGAAAACAAATCTACATTGTTTAAAGTGGAACGTTCAACCATTATTCCAAAATTTTGAATCCATTATATAGGTGAACTTTGATTTTGCTTTTTGGTTATGGATTACTACAATTTGATTGAACTAGTTAAAACTAGTTAAAACAAAAGACAATTATGATGCCATTTTTGTACTTGATTGTGAATCGTCACAAGAAGACTCAATCATAGCTACAAAACTAGTTAGTAGGAAGCAAATTTTATCCTTTTTTGTTGAATGTGTTGAAACCTAATTACATTGTTTATTTAATGAAATCCTCAAACATTCTTTCATAAATGAATGCCATTGTATAATTTTATTTTGATTTGCCTTGAATCTTTTGCATTTGGTTATAGACTAAAAGAAGTTGATTGAGTTACTTGGGTGTAAGTACAATTGGGTGGACCCATTAGGAACAACTTCAAAAAATGGTCAAGGAACGAAAATTGGCCAAATAATATTCATGGGTTCTTTTTTAAAATTTATTTCATAATTACAAAAAAAATTACTAAAAAGCTTTTTTTATGTGTTTCCTATATTTTTTCAAAGTTTGATGGGCCTTGGAAAAATGAAGGTGTGACATTTTTAGTGGTCCCACCCAATTGTACTTACACCCGCTTTAAATTGGTTAGTAGAAAACAATCGATGTTTTTTTTAATATTTTGTTATGAACCAAAACAAGGAGATTTGATGAAAGCCACAAAATTAATGAACATAATACAATTATCCTTTTTATGTTGGATGTGTTGAAACCTAATTATAATTTTCAAATTTCCAATATGTTGAGCCATTATTCCATAAATGAATCATTTGGCTTAAGCTATTCTACGTTTGGGTATGGACTAAAAGAAGTTGATTCAGCTACTTAAAACTTGTTAACAAAAGACAACTAATGGCTTTTTGTATTTGGTTGTGAATAAGAACAAGAAGACTTGATCATAAGATAATTATCATGTATTTGTTGGATGTGTTGAAACCTAATTACAATGTTTAAGTATTCCAATATTCAATTACCATTAGTCTATAAATGAATGATTTGCCACATGAGTTGTTATACACTTGGTTATGGATTAGAAGAAATTGATTGTGTTACTTAAAATAAAATTGGTTAATAGAAGACAAATTGATGTTTTTTTTGTATTTCGTTGTGAACCATAACAAAAATATTTGATGAAAGTTATAAAACTGGTGAGCAAAATACAATTACCTTTTTTTTTGGATGTGTTGAAACCTAATTAAAATGTTTAAAGTTTCCAATGTTTTTCCATTTTAGAAATAAATGATTTGCTAGGAGCTTGTTATGCATTTGGTTATGTTAAATGAGATGTTTAATTAAAATTGGTTAGCAAAAACAACTGATGTTGTTTTTTGTACTTGGTTGTGAACCAGTACAAGAAGATTTCATGTAAGCTATGAAACTGGTGAATAGAAGACAATTATCCTTTTTTTGTTGGATGTGTTGAAACCTAATTATAATGTTTTAAGTTTCCAATATTCAATTACCAATATTCCAAAAATGAATGCTTTGCCACATGAGTTGTTCGACACTTGGTTATGGACTAGAAGGAGTTGATTGAACTACTTAAATAGAACTAGTTAACAAAAGACAATCGATATTTTTCTTGTACTTGGTTGTGAATCAAAACAAAAAGACTTCATTAGAGCTCCAAAACTAATGAACATCTAAAAGAATTATCTTCTTTATGTTGGATGTGTTGAAACCTAATTAAAATGTTTAAAATTTTCCAATGTTCAACCATTTTGGAAAACAATGATTTGCCATGAAATATTTTGCACTTGGTTATGTTAAATGAGATGTTTAGTTAGAACTAGTTAATAAAAGACAATTTATGTTTTTCTTGCACTTGGTTGTAAACCACAACAAAAAGATTTGATGCATGTTATGAAACTAATGACCAGAAGACAATTATCCTCTTTTTGTTGGATGTGTTGAAACCTAATTATAATGCTTTAAGTTTCCAATGTTCAGCCATTATTCCAAAAATCAATGATTTGCCATGAGTTATTTTGCACTTAATTATGGACTAGAAGGAGTTATTTGAACTACTTAAATATATAACTAGTTAGCAAAATACAAGTGATGTTTGTTTTGTACTTGGTTGTGAACCATAACAACAAGACTTGATTAGAGCTCCAAAACTAGTGAACATCTAAAACAATTATTTTCTTTATGTTAGATGTGTTAAAACATAATTAAAATGTTTAAAGTTTCCAATGTTTAACCATTATCCTAGATATGACCACAAGCTATTTTGCATTTGGTTATGGACTATAATAAACTAATCGAGCTATTTAAATAGAACTAATTAGCAAAAGACAACCTTAGGTTTTTTTTGTACTTGGTTGTGAACCAAAATAAGAAGACTTGATTAAAGTTTCAAAATTGGTGAACATTTAAAACAATTATCGTCTTTCTATTGGATGTGTTGAAACCTAATTAAAATGTTTAAAATTTCCAATGTTTAGCCATTATTCCAAGTATGACCATGAAATGTTTTACACTTGCTTATGGACTAGAATAAGGTGATTGAACTATTTAAATAAAAATGGTTAGCTTAAGAAAAAATTGATTTTTATTTATTTTTGTATTTGGTTGTGAATCAAAATAAAAAGATTTGATGAAAGTTATGAAGTTGGTGAGTAAAACACAATTATCGTCTTTTTGTTGAATGTGTTGAAACCTAATTACATTGTTTAAAATGGAATGCTTAACCATTATTCTAGAAACGAATGCCATTGTGTAAACTAATTTTGATTTGCGTTCATTATTACAAAATGTGGGTGCAATTCACTAGTCCCTATTCACTGGACTAGTGAATTCACTACTTCTTCACTGGTCCTTGTTCACTACAACCAGTGAATTCAATCAAAATCCAATCAAATCACTTGGCGTACAAAAACATCTTTTGAGCTTGAATTATTTTACATTTGGGTATTGATTATAACAATTTGATTGAACTATTTATAATCAATTAATATTATATATATATATTTGTACTTGGTTGTGAACTAGAACAAGAAGACTTGAGTTGGAAAGTTGGTTAATAGAAAACAAGCTTGCTCAATAGCTATTGGATGTGTTGAAGCATAATCATTTATTATTGCAAATGGAATGTTCATGATCCATTATTCCAAAATTTTGATGTTATTTTACAAGTAAGTTTTAATTTCCTTCCAATATGTACTTGAGGTTTTTTACTTGGTTATGAATCATAATAAGGAGACTTGAATTGTATAATTGGTTCTAGTAGAAGACAATTATCCTATTTATGTTGGACGTGTTGAAGCCTAATTTATTATCTCAAGTGGAATGTGCCTAATTAGTTAATATACAATCAAATTATATCATAGGATTTGGTCACCATTTTGGTGGTGCTCAAGGAATTTCTTTGCCATAGTAAGTATTTTGTCAAGGATAGTTCTCACCATATATGTATTTACGGAACTTCCAAGTAGATAAAACACACTTGTACAAGACTTTATGTACTTAAAAACATTAATTTGGACTTTTGTGTACACAAAATATTCACTTATGACTTGTATGTAAACATTGAACATGCTTCAAGGACTTATGTGCAGACATAACCTTCATTACAAGGACTTGTATGTACACTTGATACATTCATTTGGAATTTATGTCTACCAATTGACTACAACACCACGTGACATACCATGTGAGTATTTGATGATAATCTCATTATTGTATTAGACACAAAATATGGTTATGCCATATGCTCAAATTTGTTGTTGATGAAATATTAACGCATGGAGTATTGTTCAAGGATGAATTTTTGTTTCACATTTCTTCATTGGGTGTTGTTGTCAACAAGTTTTTTCTATTCCCATTAAGGTTAATTTACCTCTAGATTTTTCAGCAATTGGTTCCTAAAATAACAACATGTACATACAACACACAAAATAAATTTTAAACTACTACAAATCCTAAATTAACATGTGCACAAATTGTTCAAGCTTAAAGGAAATAGGCTGGAAGAAAAATGATCAATGTACCATAATTCAAGAATGACACACATAATCATGAATGAAATCCAAAAGTCTTTCAACAAGTCTATCCTCTTAGTCTTATGCTAGCCTTTTCAAAATACAACAATCATAACTGACCATTATAAATAGTCATTAGTTGGTACCTAAACTAACAATTCAAAATTTCAAAAAAATACACCTTGTTTAACTATGTGTCCAACTACTGGTTTTATCAAGTATAGGTTCTACAAATTACATGTTGATTAACATGTCAACCTATCTTCTTAACCCAATCATTACCTACTGGGTTTAGTAATTGGTTAGGTTAATAATATAAATTAGGTTGAATAATAGGTCAATACACATGTTAGGTTTAACAACACGCTTATACTGCATTATTACAAAATGTGGGTGTAGTTCATTAGTCCTTGTTCACTAGACCAATGAATTCACCTCACTAGTCCCCATTCACTACAACGAGTGAATTCACTCAAAATCCAATGAAATCACTTGGCAAGTGAATGACAAATAACCTAATTTTTAAAAAACTTTGGTTATAACCTAATGACCTTATGAGGATGAATAAAAACACATAATTGAACAAGTTTAGTGCATGTTCAATTATATTTTGGATGTTTTCAAGCACAATACCACTTATTGTCCCCACTACAAGAAATCACAATTGTTTTGTAATTTTTTTCTTTTAAAAACAATAATATTTTTGTATATTTCATTGGATGTTTAAAATAATGAAATCAACAAATAGGTTGACATTTTCTACACATTCGTCTATGCTGATGAATTTGTGCATTACGAATATTTTCTTTTAAGAATTGTTTCATCCATTATTTAATATTTATTTACACAATTTTCATTAACTTCATTTGAGGAAACACCAAAACGTGGAACATTTTCCATCCATAACAATCCATGATTATAGGGTAATCCACATGTTTGAAATTCAATGAGAAAAAAAATCGTTTATTTTACCAAACAACATGTTTGTGGTTTTCAAAAGTATATGAAATCTATTCATTCTATGTTCATAGTAATGAGTACATGTAACGTGATCATTTCTAACTTCTCTAATGCTTAGAGTATAATTAACATTGTTATTTGTTTGATTTGTAGTAACATGTTTTTCATATAATTCTTTAAGTGTATTACTATGCATTGGCCAATTGTTAACACTTGTAGTGAATGTAACAAAAAATGTTAGAGGTCCAAGTTGTCTAATCATTGCAAAAACATTTTTAGATAAATAATTTAAATAGTTTGAAAATGTTTTAATTCATCCTAATTCTTTATAGCCTATGTCAAAGTGAAATTTACATTGTTTGAAACATCATTAGTTATAAGTGTATCACCTAGTAAATTTTATTTTCATATATAAATCCATGCAAATGATGATATAAAATGAATCTAATTTATATATATATATATATATATATATATAGTTATATATGTATTTGATATGAATATGTTAATGATGGTTTTGCATGACCAAAAAATAATGTTGAAAATTGTATTATTCAAAATGTATGTCATCCTAATGGTTGAAATCCCTTTCAACTTGGAACAATTGTTATAGATTGATTATCATCATCAATTATTTGTTCAAGATTTTAATGTTTTGCATTAAAATATATGTAGGGTCTTCTTTCAATATTTGTTCGAATTCATATGTAACATTTTCAATAGGAAATTTAGTAAATGAATAATGTTCCCATTGATTACTTTTTTTTGAATTTGCAAATTTTACTAAACTTTGGGTCCGGATAACTACAAACAAGTCAAAATCCTTGTCAACATGTCAACTTTTGTGCAATTCTTGTTACATATCTTTATGTGGTGCCACTTTAATGGCATGTTAATCATTGAAAGTTGTGCTTACTCACTAATATGGATATTGATAAATCTAAAATGTGTTAAAAAATCTTCCACTATTAATTTTTGGTTGAAACAAAGGATGTTTAATAGTTTCATTCAATGATATTACTTTCACAAAGGGCACCCTAGTTTTTATAATACAATTTCTTTGATGTTCAATTTTTTTGTAGTAATAGGGTATTATTAGAAACATATCAAAAACACTCAAATTTTCATATTTTTTTCAATTTTGTGTTTATAAAAAATCAAGGTTTGTTGAAAGTTCATGAATCCTTTACAACATGTAAATGTGATGCAATTGTATATATTGTTTAAAGAAATGTTGTGGTTTATAACCCACAAATAAAACTTGAACATTTCAACATGGTATGGTATAACTTGAAATTGTGATCATTTTTCAAGATGAAACACAAAATCTAGTAAGATCTGTGCATTTAAATTTTTTATATCTACTCAAGTTTGATTTTCAAAGAATATGTGACATACTATGGCAACTAAAAATAAAATAAAAAAAAAGTTGCAATATTTCATTTGAAAATTCCTCTTTATAAAAAATGATTTTTTAAATAAAATGACCTCGAAAAGGACCATAGTCCGGATAGGGTTTAGTAAACACATTGGCTTGTTATATCTTGTTCGGACCCCTTTGCCAATTTTGTCGTATTGATACATTTGTGTTAACGTACAAGCTAGGAGTTTTACAAACTTTTTCTAACACTTTTATCATTATGTTTGGTGGAACATAACCTAACATGCATGTAGATTTAAATTTTATTTAAAAAAAAACAGCAATTATATAATCATCATATGGCATTCATGGCAATACAAATTGCACAACATTTAGAATTGTTGAAATGTTTATGACACTTCCATGCAATCCATATTGACCATATGCTTTTAATTGAAAAATATGTGCAAATGCAAAACGTGGCACTATTAAACATTCTTCTATAGGAGGGGGGGGGTTGTGCACAGTTTTGAGTACAACATGAAGTCCAGAACAATGTTGTGTAATTTTTACAAAGAACTGTCAATTCCTGTTTTTGGGGAGGGAGGAATAGAATCAGAATCAAAGAACCATCGGTTCCGGTTATTTGAAAAACCTCAAAGAACTAGTGGGGGTTTTCCTGAAAGAACCAGTGGTGAACCTGTGGTTGTATAGGCAGTCATCTGATTAAGTTTCCCAATTTTTAGGAGAACCGTGGTTATATGTCAGGACTGGTTCTTTGATTTTCGAGAACCATGGTTTTGACACCTAAGAACTGCCCTGACAACTGCTGGGGTCTGTTGGGCAGTTCTTTGATTTTGTTGAAAACCTTTGGTTCTGGGTTCTTTTAAAAGTTTAGAAATCAAAGAACCTCTGGTGCCAGTTTTTAAAAAAAAATTCACAATCTCAGAACCTCCAGTTCAGGTTCATTTAATATTTTCAGAAAAACCTCTGGATCTGGGTTCTTGAAAATTTTCAAAGGATGGCGGTTCACATGAAAAGAACCAGTGGTTTAGGGTATGTTATTTGATTTTTTGGAGCCCTGGTTAAGGGTCCAAACCAGTTATATGAATTTTTAGAACCATCGGTCAAGGGTCAGAACCAGTTCTTCGATTTTTGGAACCATCAGTCAAGGGTATACATATACCATACCCTTATCCTTTGGTTCCAGGTTCCAAAAAGTGAGAACCTCCCAACACTGGTTTGTTCCTATGTCTGATAACTGCCCAACGCATTCCAGATTATTGGAATTTTGTATTGAAGTTTTTTGAACTCTAGAGTTTTCTGGACATGGGAAATCTTTTCTTGGCAGGTGTTCAAGACAGTAAGCCTTCTTGTGGCTGATGCAAGTGTCCTTGAGGATAGCCAGTTCCAGCTTTAGGGTGCCCATGTGTCTCTTCCTGATTGGACATCCTCACCCCAGTTATATGGCATACCTATTTATGCTGCATGTGTCTCTTTTGCGTGGATGGAAAGTGATCCATGTTCATTGTGGATGGATGAAAAGTGATTCCCATCCACCTGCTGAATAGGTTATGGATGTAAATGGTGCTGGTTATGTCCCATAATTGGCTAAAGCTCTTGCCACCAGTTACCTAGTGCAAATGACGTGATTGGGGCTGAGGCCATAGTAATAGAGCTGGTTCTCAACACACAGAATTGATTTCTGCTTCTCTCTTTGGGCTTCGAGCTACGCAGTAACTACTTTTACGCCTTAAATTTCTTTTGCTTTCTTTTTTTATGAAAGTGTGACTGCTGAGCGCTGGGTCCCAATTGTGGAGGTTTCTGAGGCGGCGGTGCCGAATTTTTGGAGCACAAGAAAAAGGATGGGTTCTTTCTCATTGGGCTGGAGAAACTGCATACAGTTTCTCTATTCATGAGTTTTCATTTCCCAAAAAGTGGTCCGTTGCTCTTCTTCTTTCTCTCTCTCTCCCACCCACGTGGGTGGGTAGTGTCGATGACTGCAAAGTTGAGCTGGTCAGCTTTTCTTCTGTGGGGGCAGTCATGGATCTTGTGTTCCTGGCATTGGAGGTTTTTAGAATACCTTCTGAATCACAGAACTGCCAGTTCTGGGTTTTTTTTTTGGGGACAAAGTAAAAATCAGAATCAAAGAACTGCTTGGTGTGGTCATCTCAAAAAACTTCAAAAAAGAACAGGCGGTTTTCATGAAAGAACAGGTTAAGAACTGGTGGTTGTACAGACGCTCTTGATTTTTCTCAAGTGTCTGAGAACCCTGGTGATATATCAGGAATTGGGTGTGTGTGTGGGTTTTTTGAGAACCACGATTATGAACTCGAAGAACACTGCAATGATAATCAGCAGGCGTCCGTTCCCGTTTTTGTTAGCTTCCCAACACTGGTCCTAAAATTTGGCTTAATGATTCACTAGTGGGTACCCGTTAATTGCTTCAACCAATTAATAACGCACGCACGCTCTCAGGACCTGGATTTCAGGACCTCAACGCGAGGTTTCAGGACCTGGGTTTCAGGCCCTCGGTATTTGGCTCTCAGGACCAGGGTTTCAGGACCTCGAAAGCTCTCCATCCTACGGTCGTCTTATCTTTTTCCCGTCACTTTTCTCTGCGTCCAGTGGTCACA
>Ga0209208_10007991_pt1 | contig 14194 bp, 9 predicted proteins | sample S1TSphfallax_3_FD_187694 | JGI IMG/M metagenome (GOLD analysis project Ga0209208, IMG submission 187694) | Host-associated microbial communities from peat moss isolated from Minnesota, USA - S1T2_Fd - Sphagnum fallax MG (SPAdes) (version 2) | ecosystem: Host-associated > Plants > Peat moss >...
CATATTATTATTTTTGAATTAAAAAACCCTATTTATTTATATAATATTTTAATATACAACTTTTTGAACATGTTATTTTTAATATTCAACAATAGTCATGGAATATTATATACCATATTTTAACATAAAAGTTAAATTTACATAAAAATACATGTCATTATTTGCTTGAAACAAATTCATCTAGAGCTTTAACATCAACACTAATGAAAGTGTAAACATGTTGTACTTTATGGTATGTCATGGTAATTAAGGTAATAACAGAATTGATATCTATCCACTTGCTATTAATAGCATCACACTTAAACTTCAAATGCCTTCTATAACTAAAGAAGTAATTCATCAACACCATGATAGTAGTTGTTATTTTGTTTAAAAGATCTATTGGTTGGTGGGAAATCCCCCATTTATTTCCCACCTTCCTTTTCACTTTTTATACCCAACCAATTTTGTCATTTTTTACACCAAGACATTAAACCACATTAGTTCCACCTTATTAATAATCTTAATAAAAAATAATTGGAGCCTTTATTCTAAACCCTATATTAACTTTTAAAAAATTTGCCCATAATGTTCACAACCAATTTTATTTTGAATTTTTTAAAATATTTACCTCCAAAGAATATATGAGATGTTATATTACCTTCAGTTTATTTATTATTAGTCAAAGGTACAACCTTACACCATAGTCTTGTGCATTTGGTTTCATGTTTATTTTCTTTCACTTGTTATTTAAATAGATTCCATTTAGTTATTTTTCTTGCATATTTAATGTCATTATTGAAAGTTATCTTTGGCATAAGCTTAAGTTTAAGCATGTGTTATTGTTAACTTCTTTTAGCCCTTGCATGCACTAAAATTCTTTTAGTTCTGATCATTTTCATGCTTGTCACAATTTGAACAAACTATACACTATGCTTAAATCTATTGTTGTTGTTTGGAAATCTTGATCGTATTGTCACAAGATGAAACATGTCATGAAGGAAATACTTGTTGTTTTTAAACATATATGAAATAAAAAAATTAACCGCTTCATGAGTCCATTACGCATTACAATTTACAATTGAATCTTGGTACCATTAAGGTGTGAACTCTTTAAACATTGGGAATCACATATCAATTTCAAACAAGTTTGATGCAAGATGTCAACAATTTTGAAATTTTGTTAATCAAATACATTTCATCATTTGACTTTAACTTAATCGTTACCCAGATGGTTGAGCCCAAGTTGAACTCATCAACATAATATTATCAAACACAACCCTAGTTTGGTTTGCATCTTTGTTGGAACACTTAGGGTCCCAACTCCAAACTTGGAACATTACTAATGTACACATCAAAGTTGTTTTGTTTCCCAAACATACATGATATTATGACAAGATAATGATCATCCATAAAATGAATTAGCCAAATATGGCTATCAACAAGATATGAATGTAAAAATGTTTAAGATTTCTAAAGGCAAATAAATATTTTGTAGACTACAAACTAAAGGTTGTTTTCAAAAAATGAACCACCCAACATTAGTTTTAACACTTAGGTAAGTACAATTTTCCATTCTTTTTTGAAAAAAATAAAAATGTTAAAATGTTAAAATGCATTATTGTAGGCTACATACATCAATGATCTTGGCCTTTTAAACCTACCTTCACCAAAGATTCCTACTTCCTTTTTAGAGATGTACGTAAGTTGATTACCAAATGGGATCAAACAAGGGTTTTAAGTTTTAAATCAAGGGTGGTATGGTACATGATGATTATGATTTTGAGTAATTTTGGATAAATTGAAGGTTTTATTTGGCTATATAAGTATGATGATTAAGACACATAGTAATTTGTTGTGAAAGCAAAAGAAATAAGAAACCCCTCATGCTTTCATCATTTATGGTCTTATTTTCTTGAAATTTTTTGCTAGTTGATGACTACTTGTGTTTGTTGGGTTTCTAGTTGCCAAATGTTGTAAAACAATTGAGAAAAATACCAAAAAATAATGCAAAATTCTAATAGGTAGCAAACAATATAAATGAATGTTTAATTTTTTTAAATATTTCAAACTTTTTTTTCAATGTAGTCAAATTTGCTTCAATGGTCTAATTATGGATGAACATCACTTTAGTTACATTACAAAATTGAAACTAAAAAAAACACACGTAGGGGTAAACATTATATAGGTTTAATTAATTAAATGCAACTAAACCTCCAAAGCAATAAATACACACACACCCACCCTTTTAGGAGTCCCTTGAGTGAATCTTATATTTTGATGGGTTTACCTACTAGTTTATGATAAGTTAATTTTCAATTTTCATTTAAATCTGACAAGTAATTTTATCAAATGCATTTCACATTATGAGTTGAAAAAATCTTGACCTTTCACATAAAAATGTAAATATCAAAGCATATGAAATTATCGAAAACAAGGAAAAGTTTGAACTTTCTACAATCAATCTAAACTAATTTCAAAAAATTGTCTTTATGACTATCAATATTTGATTGTTCCTTTCCTGAAAATTATTGATTTTTTAATGTTCTTGAGATAACCAAAACTTGTGGTTATTTGATCAAAGAAAAAATCAAGAAGATCAAAACCTTTCTTACTAAAAAAAATCAAATAACCACACAACATTAATAAAAATCTCAAAAACATTTGGTCAAATAACCACACAACATTAATAAAAATCTCAAAAACATTTGGGTTAGTAATGTCTAATCATTATAAATATCTCATTGTTAAATTTTTACCAATCCACAACTTACTAATAATTTAATAAAAAATGCCTTCTTGACCTCATTTAGGTCCTAGGTGAACCAATTGAAAACATCTACAATGATACCATGGTAAATATTAAAAATCTTTACATTTCTTGGGTTGCTTTTAAACACTAGACTAAATCAAGATTCAATTATTTTTCAAGTTGACAAAGGCTCTAATTTTGAAGAAGTTTCATTCAAAAAAGTTAAGATACTAACTAGTGTTGGGTGGGTATTAAAAAAAAATGAGAACTGGGCAAGGTTTCAAACCAAATCTCACCTTGAATATTGCCATGTATCATCTATGGTGATGCCCTATTTGAAACCCACTTGTAAGTTTCCACTAGATTGAGAACCAGTAACTTGAAATGTAGCTTGTTTGTTTGTTTTGGATACCATGTCAAGGATTAATAAGTAATAAGGTTAGGATATTATTTATAAAAAAATTAGGGTTTGAAGCGGCGTTGTAGACTCCAAAGTTGTTGTGGGAGCAAAAACTTGTTTTCATGACACCTTCCTTTATATAAACTATTATTCTACATTTTTTTTCCACTGGTCATTGCATGTTGTTGTATTAATGCATTATTGTGCACATCTTCAAATCAGTACTTTCCACCTAGCTTGCTTTTGCAAGTTTAGGAAGAGCTATTGCTATAAGTCAAGGAAGTACTTTTAAGAACTTTTGTTGTAGGTCTAGGAAAAGTTCCTCTACATTACAACAAACTTTTTTAGCCACATTCAACACCGATGTTTTATTCTATTTTAATTTAATTAATTAATTCCTTTTTTTTTGTTTGTGGTTTTTTTGTTTGGTACATTAATCATGTCATTGTTAGTTGTGTGCAGGTTTTATTCTTCAAGCATTCTACTCCTACTACACTTGCAAGAAATCAAGTGTCCTTTGAAAGGGTGGGGAAAGCATGAAACCACATTTCCTCCTACGAGTTTTTTGGTTTGTAAAATTTTGAGCATTATATGATCACAAATTGAGATTGAAAGAATTTTTTCTCTTCCAGACATCTTCACAAACTTAAAGCGATGTCATTTGCAATCAAACAATCTAAAGAAATTGATTTTTGTGAGTAAAAATTGACCAAGTGATCTTACAGTTAATTGTAAACCACATTCCAATTTATTAGAATTAATTTAAAGATATTTAGATTTAGAAGAGGAATTAGAAAAATTTAAAGTCTCATTTGAACAAGATGAAATTTTGAATATATAAAATGTTTCAGGAAAAAAATCACTCTTTGTTATTTTTATGGGTTTTTAGTCAATTTGTAATATTTTTAAAAATAAAAATTTCAAGTTGAAAACAATTGAACTTTTGTTAACTACTATTTTTATGTCTTTTCAATCATTTAAAATTTTTTTTAAATAAGATTTTTCAAGTTAGAAATAGTTTCAAATATTTAATTCATATGTGAAAACCACCTTTGAAAACTAGTTGGTATGAAACATGTAAGAATCGACACTTTGAAAACCTGGACGAAATGTTTTTTGAAATTTTTGAAAGCCTACCTGGGTCTCTTCAAAATGAGTTTAAAAAAAGAAAAAATAAATAAAAAAATAAAAAAATCTCTTTTAAAAATGCTCATATAAAAATAGACCTATTATTATTACCTAGGGGCCATAATATTTATTTTATACTACTCTATAATGGATCTAAACACAATATCCTTGCCCTTGGTAGGCGAGGCAAATAACAGATTTAACTGTACCCGAGTTACAAATTAACACAGAGGTAACAACAGGAGACAGGCCAGCACCAGACGTGGCGCTACTGGAGCAATCACCAAGTCAAACGCCTGCACGCCAAGCTGAGCCGATGGATGCTTCCCTGCTCCTCGCTGCCCACGACAGTTAAACGCCTGCACGCCAAACTGCGCCGATGGATGCCTGCCTGCCTGCCTCCCTCCTCCCTCCCTCCCTCCCTCCCTCCCTGCTGCCCACGACAGTAGTAGTAGTGCCGTCAGGAAAACAAGAATCATCAAGTCAGCTGCTTTCCGCGCATATAAACCACTTTGGTTTTTGTCTCTGGTTATCGTCATCACCCAAGTCAAGTTTGCAAAGCATTAGAGAGAGACACAGAAAGACGCGGAGAGAACTAGATGAGAGAGAGAGAGAGAGGATTAATCTGGTTCTTTGACGCTTGTTTTTTCCTTGTCCAGGTTCGAAGAAATTCTTCCTAGAACTAGTGCTCACGTTGCCTTCGACGATGACTCATGAATTTATACCTGATCGCTTGTCTAGTAGCTAGAAGCTGCCTCAATGATCTTATGTCCAGACAATTCCAGATTCTATCTGATGAAGATCTAGACGTTTCTTCTTCCTACTAGTCCAGCTGCTGCACCCAGCTGCCTGGTTTATAGATCAGCTGCTCTTTTTTCTTTTTCTTTTTTCTGACCGTTGTTTGAAGGGGTGAAGAAGATTGGAGATGAATCAGAAGAGTTCTAGTGCAGCTTTCGTAATTAGTGATATTGGGTCGTCGACCAAGCTGGTTTCCGATCTGATGGATTTCATGACATCTAGAACTCTGGTCGTCATTGTGGTCTTGTTGCTGTTGATGTTTTCTGGTGTAGCTGAGTCTAGGAAGACACCACGCGTGCACCAGCACCAGCACCAGCACCAGCAAGTTGTTCATGATCAGCGACAACTACTGGAGCAGCTTGAGGAAACTACGACAACGACGACGACGACGACGTTGTTGCCAGTCCAGAATTTTCCACACCGGTCGAACGCAAAGTCCAGAATTTTCCACACCGGTCGAACGCAAACAGCTTCAACCAAGAGACTAGATATACTCAGCCTACACCTTCAGGTCCCAACCGTGGTCACAATAGCATGCCGACTCCCTGATGACGCTCTCAACTGCCGGCCGCGTGTACCTAGTGTTCGCGAACTGTAGATCAATTTCACTGCCGATCACCTCGGTTCACCAAGTTGCAATCAATCTTCACAAATTGTGAACATTCTTCTGGATGAGCTCAGCTGAGGGATTGGTCCCGATAATTCTTGCAGGTGTCGATGTATGTATAAGCAAGCAGTTACTGGCGCATTAATTCCAACTTCTCAAGAGCGTCTGGGCCGCCGGAGGAGACAAAGACAATTACTAATTTTGATGAGTTACGTAATGCAGCTCCTGGATTGATGATCAGTTCTTTCAAAGGGGCCAGTCTGATCAAGAGTGACTGGCCACTGGTCATGTCCGTGAGACATTGTGAGGGTGCTGGACTGGAGGAAGAAGTAGACGTCCCGGAGCACCTAGCTGTTTCCTGCACCCAATGTCGGAGCTGAACAATATCAAAGCTGCTACTAGAGGCTGCAATTGGTTGAAAACAATTCAAGCAGCTGCAAGGTCCAAGTTGGAGCTGATTTGGAAGTGTCACTAGTACTAATCAAAGTATGTTTCTCATGATCCAACTGGAATCATCAGAGTAGCAAGCAGCTGTAGCAGCAACCCAAAAGAAAAAAAAAAAAAAAAAAAAAAAGGAGAGAAAACGAGCCAGAGTAGCTGCTGGAGATCAAGCATTGGACGTCGGCCAAAGGCCAACTCTTAGATGTCCATGAGAGTTGCAGTAGGACTTCAGAAGTGTATTATTAGTGATGCATAGCAGTGTACAGTGTAGTAAATCTAAGTTCTGAGCTAGAACAATTACCACCATTAGCCTTGAAGAAACAATGTTCAAATATTATGATCCAAGCTGCAATCTTGTACAATGCTAGACAAATTCATCATAAATTACTCATCAGATCTGTAACATTCATCCACACTTGCAGCCTCAGTGCCATTCATCCACACTCGCCCTGGCCTCAGTACATCATTGTGGCAAGCTGATTAATCATTACTCTAACTAAATTCTGTAGCCCTTCACAATTTGGTTAGCATGTTTGTTGTTTAGCAATTTTTGGACCAATGGAGCAAAAAAAATTGAATTTCCTAGAGTGATTTTTTATATGGGCTAGCTGGAAAATCACTTTTTTAATTTTTTTTAAAATTTGGCTTTTTTTCTTAAAAAACTTTGAAGTAGTTAATTAAGCTTGCCCACTTTTTTTTATTGAAATAATTTTGGGATGCATGGGTGACATTTTAACAAAGATGTGTAATGTATAGTCAAGTTAATGGCACATGGCACATGGCTCGAAGTGTTCAATTAAGTTTAAAGTGTTCAATTAAGTTTACAAAAATGAAACTCAGAGTTCACAATAACATGTGGTGAAGAGTCATCAAACTGTGAGACCAAATGAAAACAAAACTTTAGAGTTCATTCATCCTTGAACATCCAACTTCTTCATTTACTTTTTCTCTCACTTCTGCTTTAGTGTAGGATAAAGCCCAAGGGTGTTTGGGGGGGGGGTGGGGGTGGGGGAGCCATTCCCAAATAAGGGGCCTACCACAAGCCAAGGCAAGAGTTCAATACCAAGTTTTGGGAATTTATGCTCCACCCATTGGCTTTTTTATCTATGGGAAAGCATGAGGTGAAGACTATCATGACCCTAAATTCAAACATAAATCACGATGCCTTGATGGAGAGGGTTCTTACACCCACACCTTAAGAGTGGAAGTGATCTTACACCTCGCAATTAAGCTGTAAGATCACTCCCGTTCTTGAGGAGTAGGCATAAGATCCCTCCACATTTATAGGATGCATTTTCATGAATACAAAGGTGCCCTTCAAAAAGAGTATGAAAGTTCTTACCGTTGACAACAACAAAATAGAGTTTTCCATAAAATCCGAAAAACGCAGCACCAGTACCCTGAATTTGGTCCAGAGCCGGGTGAGATTATAAAAATACCTGCAAAAATGTACATTACCCTTCAAGGAGGGAGCCAAACTCAGAAATACACCACTTTTTGTGCCAAACTGAGTTTGATCCGGTTTTGACCGGTCTTTCCTTTTCATGAGCGCTTGCACTCATGATACAAATATTTTCACTGCTTCTACATGTACAACTACTATAATTACCTCGAACCTTGCACATGTTTATGACAAGGAACTGCTTGTATGATTTTCAGAATTTCATACCCAGATTTAATAAAAACTTCCTTACTTTGCGGATCTAAAGAGTCCCAAAGACAGGGTGAAGTCGAGATAACTTTAAGGAAAACTCTAATACTTATCAAAAATTTAGATGGTTGATAGGGGGGAGGCTGCATGTTGGTACTCTTCTTTCTTTAATTTTGTTGAACATGCCAATCATACAAGCAGTTCCTTGTCATAACCATGTGCAAGTCGGTCTTGGACGCCTAGTACGGACACCTACACATTAGAGTGGGCATGAATAAATGATCCACAGAGAGACACACTGGTTTGTTTGTGTTGCAATTCTCTTTGGTTTCAGATTGGGCCCCTTTCTCTCAACTACCTCAGAACTTTGATTCTTGGCTGGTGAACATGTCCAGACTCCAGACATTGCATACAGTTTGTTCTTGTGAACCCAGAATGAACCCTTGGATTATATAAAAACATAATGGGATGCAGATGCAACCCATGAAGGTCCCCCAATTTTAAAAAATAAGAAGGGGAAAAAGGTGCAGAGGATTTGTAGAGGTTTGACATCATAATTTTTGCCCTACAATAATAACCACTAACAAACAAAAAGCACTAAAATATTACATCCAGATTTTAAACTTTAAGAATATTTTAACACTAGCGTAACTATGAATGAACATTAGCCAAGTCCAGCCCCACATTTTGAGAACATCTTGCGCCCATGAGCCTTTTACCCACTGTACAGCACAAGGTAAAGGTTACCATGAAGGGCAATTTTCCTCCTTTGTATTTGGAGGTCCTTTGTCAGGCAGAATATTTGCTAGGCATCTATCTTATGCAGTGGAAGAATTTTGACAATGTGTAACGTCCAGGCTCTGACTTTTTCGTTGATGAAGAAAGAAAAAGATGGATGAAAATATGTTCAAAAGAATGAAAAACTCGACTATTCAGTACACGGGATAATGACAGCCCTTCTGTTGGGACCTCAAAACATGGAAGGGCTTCTAGGGCTGCCATTACCCTATACCAAATCTATAGGGTTACTGTGTAGTAATGGAAGGTTCAAATAGTTTATTCCATGAAGGGAGGAGAGATTTTATTGCTTATAGGCATAAGAAACTTGAGAAGTATGTAATATCCCTCCTCTTTCTTAGGAAAATATTCATGTATATAAGGTGCCCTCTGAATACACTAGGGAATTTCTCCAAGTGCTTTATGTGTAGGGTAAAGCCCCAAGGGAGGAGGGGAAGAGGGGCATTCATTCCCAAAATAAGGTGCCTAGGATAAACTAATAGTTGAATATGGCTCCACCTTTTGGGAATGTCCTTGACCCATGGGCCTTACCAATCATGAGCCTTACCCTCCCATACCTCATGAACTACATATGTTTAGGTTCATGCTAACCTTTGCCTCATGCCTTACACTCACTCCTTAGGACACTCACTCCTTAGGAGTGGGAGATATTTTATTGGCCCTATAGTTAAACATATGATCCCACTCTTAATGAGAAGGTGTAAATGTAGTATCCTTCCTTTTTTTGGGAAGAAATATTCATAGATTTAAGTGCTAGGTAAGCCTTAAAGCCATGAGATTTTGCAAATAAGGACTCGTGCAAAGTTGAATTCAATAATGCTCATGACCAAAGGTTTTATCAATGTAATTCTAGCCTTGGGCTTATAATTTGAAGGTCTAGGCCACAACAAGGGAAACATGCTAACAGAATGTCATGGGGTTAAAGCACATTCTCACAAGTGTGAAAAAATGCAAAAAAATGAGCCTCAATATTTCTAAGTGAATTCCCACTTTGGGAGTTGAGAGTCTTGAAATGTTTCAAAATTTTGGAGCAAAGAACTTGGGGATCAAAATTTGTTCAAATTGAATCTTTTGACATTGTTGCAAAGGTCTTGAACAATAGACTTCTAAAGTGAGGTTGCATTCTCAATCTGGTGATTGAAACACAAGTTATGACCAATTGAATGGTTAGGAGTCACATTAGTAATTTGATTCTCAACTCTTAAAATGTTTTAAAAAGGATCAAATCAACTCTAATTTCAAGATTTTCTTTTGAAAAGTTATTTGCAAAGGGGCTATAACTTTGCCCATGAAATCTCTTGAATCAAAGATCATAAAATAGAACTATGAACCCACAAAATAACATGACTTGTGATTTCATCATTACTACAAATGTGTTTATTCTATCCTTTTAAACTAAACTATAATCAAAATTAACACTCAACAAAATAATTGTATAATAAATTAAACTAGTAATCACATATTAAACATGATTAAGTTGCTAGTTGTGTGGACAATTGTCATGTTTATTTTGATTAAAAAATAACATGTTCTAATTGACATGGCTGATTTATTTTTGACTAAACATAGGTGTTAATTTTTGTTTATTCATGTGATGACAAATAATGTCATAACAAAAGATATAAACACATATTCATTTTGAATTTCATGGATTATAATATTAATATGATATTATTTTAAATGACACATTATGTGAACACATAATTATAAACATTGATCAAGATAAATAGGTATGAATGTAGGTAGGTATGTGCATGTAAACATTAGGAAAGCAAACAATAAGTCAAGGTTGTCAAAATTGACATGATGCAAAAACATTGTGTCTATTGTCACATCAATGTCCATTTGAACACATGTAAATGGACGAATGCCTCTAGATGTTGACCATTTTTTTGGCAATTGAAAACTTTCAATCAAGCCCATTATGATGACCAATTTTTGATCTTCAACTTTCAATCACTATAATTGATATTTGAAAAAAAATAGTCAATCAATAGTGACCATTGATCGAACAAATGGAAAAAAAATTGTTATTCCCCAAAAAATCGGTTGCTAATGGTCACCAAATTCAATGACTAAAAATTTGATGACTATTTTTTTTTGGAGTCCTTGAAAAAAATTTGATTGTCACCCAAAAAATGTTGGTCATTTGATGGGCTATGGTTTAATCTCCATTGCTAATCTTGTAAATTAAAATTTTTAGTTCTTGCCCAAACATTTTGGTTGCCAATTGAAAAAAAAATTGATCATCGTAAAATTGTGTTGAGTAAAAGATGTTTCAGTCACCACAAGGTTTAAAGTGACCAAATCATGTAATTTTCAATTGTTCATTATTATCTTTCGACCAACCCAACCTCATTTTGATATAATTGACCTTCAATTGTTCATTATTATCTTTCGACCAACCCAACCTCATTTTGATATAATTGACCTTATTCTAATGTGACATGGGGCTACATTGCATCATGACGAATGCTCAAACACGGTGACAACCTTGCAAAAGGTAGGTACATGGAAAATATTTCATTGCACCTACTTAAAATTACCTACCTACATCCCTATTATTACCGATCCCTACCATCCCTACCTACATACATATTAATGTTGGGAAATTTCCCCCCACATTAATAAAAATTAAAAGGTAGCCTTTTCCACATTAAAATGTTGACAGTGAAAGCTTATATTTGTGGAGAATAAAAAAATAGTGCCAATCAAATTGACTCATTGAAAAAAAAAACATTGAATTTTGGATGCACCCATAATTAATAAGTATGGATTACCTATTACCTATTTTTAAACTAGCCCCTTAACCATAGAACCATAGATAATTGAGGATTGCTCTTGGGTATCTTTTATTACCTTGGGCGACTTTTCTTAAAAGGGCAATTTTCAAATGGGTGGTTCCCATTTAAATGAGAATGAAAGGACAATTTTCAATATGAGTATCACCAATGATAATAACCAATGGTTTTCATTGTGGGAACAAGCCTAAAAACCAAGCCATTTTAATCTCAATTCCAAGAATTGCCTAACACTATTACATAGTTCATTATGACCAATGTATTTAATATCAACCCTACACCTACCAATCACCTACCTACCTACAACCTAAGTTCATTTATTATCTACCCACCAACTCACATATTACCAACCCCCAATATATGTACCCACAAGATACACACAAAATACCTACTTACTTACATGCTCGTCACCAAACTATTTATTACCACACCCAAACCTACCTATTACCTAGCTACAACTTATTCACATATTACCTATTTATAAATCTACCTACTAATTGCAAACCCCAATTTATGTACAATTAAATTACATCATAAAATTTGCATCTCATAATTTGGTAATGGAAGTCATGTGAAATTTGTTCTCCATAGGTTCATACTTTTTGCATATGAATGTCATCTATTTAAAACATGTATGAAGCAAGTATAAATAGATTTTAAAAATTCATTCAACATGAAAATGAATCAAATTATGGCAAATCTACACATGGGAGACACCAATCAATGTGGTACTCACATTCCAAACATCTACATTTAAGTATAATAGGAAAATGAACAATAATGGACAAAAACCCTTGAACACCCTTGGTAATACATTCAAAACATACATAGAAAAGCAAATGGTAGTAGAACATTAAAACATTCCAAGGGTATAAGGTTATGTTATTGTTCTTCAAAGCAATTGTAATGCAAAAGATGGAAATAAAATGTCGAAAAGAAATTTTTTAATCAATCAACATAAATCCATTATTGTTGAAGGGAATATGAAAGATTGGAATCCCAAATTAAGTGATGTGATGTTCTTTAATATTTTTCATTGTCTTCACCACACATCAAAACAATTGACTTTCGATGGATAATCATAAACCTCAAATACACACCACATGGGTAAGATAAAAACATTCACCAATTTGAAAAGATGACCATTTGGTTATGGTAATTAAAATGTTAACAAAAATATTACCAACCAAGTAAAATGCCTTGGCATTCACTTGCTAGGGTGAACCAAAACCTATGCTAGTACTTTTATTGTTTTGAACGAGGCCTATTAAACAATGATTTTTAAAAAATTGTGATGTTCTTAAATGGTGATCAGCCATATAAGTATATTTAGCCAAATATTGTAATAGTCAAAATATGAAACTAAAACATCTTAAACACCTTTTTATATTGTGGGCAATTGTGGTGATTTTTGACAAATTTTTAAAGAATATCTTTTTGCAAAAAATATTTAAATAAGAACTTTTTGATAGATTTTTTTTTCAATTTTTTTTTGAAAAATGTCAAAAATTCATCACAAAAGAAAATCATTAGTACTATGGGCTATTTTTTACCTCAAAAATGTTAAATGTAAACTCCAAAACCCTTCTTAATCTTGAAGCCAGCTCCACCCATACCCTTTATTTGGGCCTTTAATAATGTTTGTCACATTCAACATATTATAAATTAATTGTTTCCCAATCACCACCCATATGTTGGATACACCTAATCTTCTTATCCTTAATCTTTTTAGATTTAAAATAATAATAATTTAATACCTTTTAGAATTATAGAACATCACTTATATGATCAATAAACAAAACTAGAGAATAATAAACAAACATTATAGTTGAAGATAGGATTAATAATATAGGTAAATAGATAATACAATGATAGTGATGTCACCACTTGTGCACATGGATATAAATATTGTTTGGCCCTCTATTGTTAAACTAGAATTCCTTCTATGGTCTTCATTATAGTAAGAAAACTTGTATTGTTACATGGTATTAAAGATAGTTTGTCTGAGAATAATTGCAAACTTCTACCACATAGAAAATCAATGACTCTTTTGTTATCAAATCAATGAGTTTTTTAGTGAATACCTTTTTAGTCACATCATGAACATTAAGCATCAATTGTTTAACATCGCAAAGTTTAGTAAGTTAGAAGGAACAACAAATTACAATGTTTAGAAAGTAAAAATTTAAATCATTATCAAATGAGAGAAACTGTAGGAGTTGGTTCACTAAAAGAAATTCTATCATGATGCACCCCCAACTCCTTGATGGACTCAATTGTGGATCCAAAGGGTGAAAACAACGGAAGGATAAGGAGTTGGGGCACGCTCCTTGGCTCGCAGCACTTTGGGGGTAAAAGGGTGTGTTGGAGCTCCGGGATGGGGACTAGGAAAAGTGACAAGCAAGTCAATTACTCACACAAACTACACAAACCAAACAACAAGCTAGTTGGTGCATAGTTGGAGCACTTTTGGTGCACGGACGAACCACAAGCAAAGACAAACTCATAAAATTCAACACGGTCCAAACTTGGGGGAAGCCACCACCTTCCCCCTTATAGTATTCTCTGTGCTTGGACATAAGGTTAGCACCCAAATGTCATTTTGTCCCAAGACTCCCAAATTATGAGTCCTGAAATTCCCAAAATTGGGACTCTCACAACTTTGGAAGCCCATAATATTTTTTTTCAAACCTTCAATTAAGCTAAAGTATGAAGCAAAGTTATAGCCTTATGTGGCATGCCACCTGCACCCAAGTAAATCAAGGCAATTCCCGATTTTTAATGGTCGGGAGTCAAATGACAATTTGATTCCCGTCCCTTTTTTTGGTCATAATTTGTG
>Ga0209208_10007992_pt1 | contig 14189 bp, 6 predicted proteins | sample S1TSphfallax_3_FD_187694 | JGI IMG/M metagenome (GOLD analysis project Ga0209208, IMG submission 187694) | Host-associated microbial communities from peat moss isolated from Minnesota, USA - S1T2_Fd - Sphagnum fallax MG (SPAdes) (version 2) | ecosystem: Host-associated > Plants > Peat moss >...
AACTTGGTGATTTTTTTTTCAAGAAGTGGGAGAAATGTGTGATTTTTCCAGATTTTGGGAAATTAAAAAACATGTAGCCATATCTACACCTAGGCACTGCCTAGGACGTCACTTGAATCAACTTTTTAGCCAAGGTTTAGAACTTCTCATTAGATGGATGCACTGTTATGGCACATGCCCATCCATTGTAGTACTAGACCTCGCTCACACATTTATGAAGTTCAAGCCAAAATTTTATGCCCCAATCTTACACCGATTCGTAGTCTCTCTTCCATGGGCAGAGTTACCCACTGGCTATCAGGCGAAAGATAAAATAAAATTACACAATATATTTCAAAAAATGGAACTCTCGCGCTTAGAGGTGTTTCGTTTCCCAAAATGACCTGTGGACTCTCACTAACGTGACCTGCAAAGATGGTACAATTTTCTGCCTAGTGCTTGACACCTGAAGTTTGAACCCACTATAAAGCGCAGTCATTGCTGCTCTTGCACAACGGATTCTTTTGTTACTTCTAATACTCCTAAGCTTTTCAAAATTTCAAGGCACATTCTTATTGAACAAGATGTTGTATCAAGTCCAGTTCAATCTTTAAGTCAGGTGAAATGCTTTTGCTCTACAACCAAGTTAACAACAGAAAATCCCATTCTAATAGCTATTGTGAGTTCATATTCAAAAAGTCTCTGCTTTTAGATATAAAACTTGTCTGCTAAAAATGTATTGCAAGAATGTGTCATTGGTTGTCAAGCATTGAGAGTTCATGAATTTGTTTGGGGAGTTTCTTTGGATTTTATCCCTATGGAAAAAAAGAATGAATGAACTCATTTTGATAACAAAGGTTGCCATGTTGTCACAAAGGGTTTTTGAAACATGCATGAGTCTGAATCCTAAAGAAGTTGTGAGAAAATGAATGGTAACCCATGTTTACAACATACAACCCACACAATATATGTTAGAAACACAAGTATTTGTTTGTATGACATGTTTTTTATTAACAAAATCTTACACATTAATAGGTTTTTTACTTTACACTTGTGCTCCATGATGGGTATCATTTTTGACCAATTTTTTGAGTCTTTAAAAGTACGTTTCACAATGTATTTTTTACATGCTAAAAATTGTAAAGTTATAAACTTCTAAAAATGTTCATCTTTTTCAAGAAAAAATGACGTATGACCATGTTCATAGGCTATAATGTTTGTGAAAAAAAAGAAAAATTCATAAAAATGTAATAATGAAGGACTTTACCATTTTCGTCAATTTTTGGCCTATGTAAAAGTCCATAAAACTTTTATGTGACATTCAAATGATTTGCAAACACCCATTTTAAATTAGTAACCATATTTTTTTTGTTTTGGAGAAAAAAATGAATTTTATTCATTATAAGTTCAACATATGGTGAATCCATTTACACATATTTTATGTACTATAACACTACAATTAGTATGCAATGGAAAGTCCTCCATTTGGTGTAAAAATTTCAACTTCAAATAATTTCAAGATTCTATCACACTAGATTATATAACAACCACATACATGAGTCCTTTTTCATAATATTTAATAACAACTTGACATGGGACAAATTCTAATCCATAAAAGTGCTAAAAAAATGGACTTGTGATGCTAAAAGTGATTCACTCTAACTTGCAAATACCTTGATAACAACATATTTTACATAGTTTAAAAAGGTGCGTCCTTTAATAGCATGTCTTATGTACATAGTTTAATTTTAGACATGTTATAAAAACTTGTTCATATTAAATCTAATGGCATTCACAAATGGTACAAATATGTATTATTATTCATATCTTTCAAATTAGTGGGCTTATAATATTGTGGATGAACAACTTAAAAGGCAATGGTGGTTATGTAATCATTTATTCCTTAGGTTTTTCAAATTGCACACTAAAATTATGGTAGGTGGCTACTTAGGATTTAGGTGCCTTTCAAAAATGAAATTGTTCACATTCTAAGAATTGTCATTAGAAAAAAAATAAAAAGTTAATTTGCAACTATAAATAAGTTGTGATCAACACTTGCAATTAAAAATTCATTAGTTGTATAAGTGGTCACATTTAATGTTTAGTTGCAAATGATGTCTTACCATGATGTCAACACATTCTTCATGGATGATGTATATGGTTAACATATATAATTTCATCCACTAACCATTTGTATGTAATTTGCAACTAATCCCTATTTTTGTAACTAAAATATAACCCACTCACATGGGAAGCACACTAAGGTAAAATACATAATCTTGTCACAACTTGTTGGATTATCAGTCATGGGCCATGGAACAAAATATAAAACATGTGAAAAGGACTCAAGAAAATAATATTTCATGTGATATGATCACATTGTATGAATTTCATAAATAAATTTTTAGTTACCATAACATATTGAACTTTTGAATTGCCAAAAACCTAATGTCACAGTCCATATCATATGATTATGGATTTTATTATATCTATTAAAATGCATAATTAAGTGAATTTTTTTGACATAGAAAGTAGTGTGATGCCATTGCTACAAAAGAAGATAGTTTTGAAAGATTTTGAGAACCATAAATTGAAATATACAATGAAATATGGATTTTTTCTAAGGTCCTTCGTTCATTTGAACTAATAATTGAACTTTTCACTTTTTTAAATATAATTTTTTTGATACAATTATCTACAATTGATCAAATCTAAAAATTAAAAATATATATTTAACCTTGTTATATGACTTATGCAATATAATTTATTTTGCTAGTGTAAAATGAACTTTTATTTTAACACTAGTATGCATTCCACATATGCCAAAGAGTATTCCACTTTAATGTGCTTTCACCCACATATTGTCTCTTGATGCAATCAAAATTTGCCATTTTGCATAATTGAAATATGCCATCTAGCATTTTTTTTAAAGAATTAAAAATCCAATTTATGGTGGTAGGTATGTAGGTGGGTAGGTAGGTAGGTAAAAGGTACATATGTAAATAGGTAGATAAATAGGTAAATATGTAGGTACAAGTAGATAAATACGTTGGTAGGTAGGGAATAGGTAGGTAAGTATATTTTTCAATTTAATTTTAAATTTAAGCTTTAAGGTCAAACCTTTTAGTATTGGTCCATCCTAAATGACATGTTTTTTTAATGTTGTTTATGTGTTTTCAATATTTCAAATGCACCTTTTTACATAGTTGACAAGATTGAAATGGAGGACAAAAAATATGGTCCATAAATTTTATAATGACAACTTAGTTGCAAACAAATTTGTAATTAAAAGATTTTATTTTACATTTTGTCTTTCTTTCAATGTTCAAAATATATATGTAAATGTGCACAATAAGTTTTTTAATCCCAAATTAAAATAAAATCCTCTTAAAAACATAGTCTACCTATCGCAACCCCACTTTGGCCAAGTGTGAGGATGAAGAACTCACACTCCCAAAGTTGGGGACTTGGACTCCTTCGAGACTCCCGAACCTTTAGAGCTCAACAGCAGGAGTCAAAACACCTTGCATTGGGGTGTTCTTTATATCAATGGAAAGGTCTTGAAGTGTAGATGTCCAAAATGGTCTCGCATGAGCCATTTGGACATCTGAAGCCCAAGTTATGGGCAAAAGAAGGGTCAGGAGTCAAACTGGCAGTTTGACTCCCGACCACTAAAAGTCGGGAATCGACCTCTTCCCGACGTCTGCAGATGGAGTGCGATGGGGCATTGCAAAGCTCTCGAGGAGAGCTACAACTTTGGTTTAGATATCACTCCAATCAGAGGTTGGAGCCAGGAGTTGTGAGTGTCCAAAGTCCCGGGAGTCCAACCTGGGACAGTTTCGGGACTCCTTCTTGGGAGTTCCGGGAAAATGTGCCATTCGGATGTAGCTCATGCAGGGAGTTGCAGAGAATACTATATGGGGGAAGGTGGTGGCTTCCCCCCGAGTCCGGGCCGTGGTGAGTCAAGTGTGTCAAAGTGCCCGTGGCTTGTCCCAACACCCAAAGGTGTTCCCGAATGCTAACTAACCCTCTTGTGGTTGGTTTTGGATGCAAATTCAAGCTTGATAATCTAGTCCCTCTTCCTAGTCTAATCCTAGGACTTCTAGCACGCCCCTCTACCCCTTTCTAGTGCTGGAAGTCGGGAGCGGCCCTCAAGTCCCAACCTTCCGCAACTCTACATAGTTGGACCCTCAAGTGGGTCTAACAAGGGACTTAGGAACGCGTCACTACCTACTTAAACCTTACTTACTTACATATATATTTAAATACCTATGTATCCACCTATCGTATTGACCTATCTTTTCACTAATATAAAAGTGAGGTGTAGTGCATTAGCCTAAATCGCTATTAAACTTTAAAAGTGAAATAAATTCACTACACTTTAATGAGTTCACCCTAGTTAAAGATATTTCACTATAATATCATTATGTAAACATCATGTTTCAACATTAGTTGACATAATTCATTCTTATAATTTACTATGGTAAATAGGTTTATTTACCTTATGTTACTTTATGATATACCTTATATTATTTTAGGTCACTTTAATTATTTTAACATATACCCTAAATTATTATATGTTATTATACCTTAAAGCATTTTAGCTAATTAATTATAGGTTTTTTACTTTAATTTATTTTTAATTAAATTATTAAATTAACCTTAAGTTATACCTTAGGCTATTTTATTTTAAGTTCATATATGTTATTTCAAGTTATACTTTAGGTTATTCAAAATCATTATACTTTATGTTATTATAATTTATTTTATCCTAAATATAACTATTTAACATATTTAAAATATAATATAATGATTTAAGGTAAAATAACCTAGAATAGCCAATAATAGCCTCTGAAAAATAATTTAAAATAACTTATAATAAAATAAATACCAATAGCCTACGATAATTTAACCTAAAATATCTAAAAAGAATTTATAATAAAATAGCCACCAATAGCCACTAATAGAATAACCACTAATACCCATGAATAAAATAACCATTAATAACCACCAATGGCCTACAATAGAATAACCAACAATAGCCACTAATAGATTAACCACCAATAGCCACCAATAAAATAATTATCAATAACCATTAATATAATAACCACCAACAAAATAACTATCAATAACTATTAATATAATAGCCACCAATAAAATAGCTATCAATAGCCATTAATATAATAGCCACCAACAAAATAGCTACCAATAGCCATTAATAAAATAACCATTAATAACCACCAATAAAATAATCACCAATAAAATAGTCATCAATAACCACCAATAAAATAATCACCAATAAAATAGTCATCAATAACCACCAATAAAATAATCACCAATAAAATAGTCATCAATAACCACCAATAAAATAATCACCAATAAAATAACCACAAATAGCTTATGGTAATATAACTTATAATAGCCAATAATAACATAAGGTGAAATAACCTTCACTAGCCAAAAGCAAACAATAATGGCCTCACATAATCGAAAATAAGCTAAGATGAATAGTTTAAAATAACCAAAAAAACTTATAATAGTCGTAAATAACCCAAGTGAAATAACCTAGAATAACCCAAAATAACATAAAATAACTAAAATTAATTTACAATAATTGAAAATAGCCTAATGTGAAATAGCTTAAAATACTCAAAATTAACATAAAATAGTTTAAAGTAATTTAGAATAATCGAAAATAACCTAAGGTGAAATAGCAAAAAATATCCATAAATAATTGAAAATTGCCATAAATAGCCATAAATAATGTAAAATGAAATAACTTAAAACAATGAAAAGTAGCCTTAAAATAACTAAAAGTAATTTAACAAAAGTAGTAGTATTATATTAGAAAAAAAAAATTATCCATTGATTAAACCTTTTTTTTTTCAAAATAATGGTCACAAAAATGTTATTAAATATTGATATTAAAAAAAATTCAAACAATTTCACACTTTCAAAAGGAAATAAATGTAGTTATGTACATTATTGAAAAAAAAATTAAATTAAACTTTAATCATTTCATTTAAACAAAATTTCAATAAGATATGAATTTTCAAAGTTTATGTTTTTATAATTTTTTAAATGAAGTATTTGATAAATATAATGTAATGTAACACATAATCACAAGTGTGGTGGTTTGATGGTAGGGTTGTTTACCTCCATCTCAAAGGTCAAGGGATCAAACCTCACAAATGGTGTATTTATGATCAATAGTGGTAAGTTGACTAAATATTCTCCTATGTAGTTCTTTAAAATAGGGTGCCTACTTAGGTTGATTACTAGCCTATGTACATAAGCTAGGTTTTTAATCTAACATAAATAATGACACATGTCAATAATTCCATGTTCTTAGTTAATTAACCAGTAAGTGAAATAGCTTGGTAAATTTGTATTTCAATTGAAAGTAATCTTGTTTCATTAGGTACCAATGGACCAATTCACTGTCCATAACAATTAATCCCTATTCACTAGGGGGTTGACCAATTTCACCATGATAAAAATTTCCAAATTTTCCAAAATTTAGTGAAACCCAAAAAAATTAAGATGCATTTTGGTGTAATGTCTTAATTTACCAACCTAATTAACATATATATATAACTTAAAATAATACCTACCAATTAGTACGTAACATAACTTAAATTACTTATCAATTTAACTTTCCACCTACTAATTAACCTAATTTATTGATTAAAGTAATTTATATTGTACTTAAGTTAGGCCACATGGCATTTATGCCTATTCCTAAACTAAACCTTGCCCAAATAACAGTTTAATTAAACATGGGTAAAATATTGGTTAAACTTAAAATTTGGCTAAAGGTTAGTTGAACATTGACTAATCAATAAACATTGGCTACACTAAAACTTGGATAGACCTTGATTAAATTAATATTTAATTAAACCTAGTTCAACCTTGGTTAAATAAAAATATGGCTACAACTTGGTTAAATATTGGTTAAATAAACCTTATCTAAACATTGGCTATAACAACATTTGGCTAAACTTGACTAAACATTAATTAAATTAAAACTTGGCTAAATCTTAACAAAACAAAAAGTTGACAAAACTTTGACAAATATAAAATATGGAAAAATTCAAATTTGTTTAAACCTTTGCAAAATGAAAATTCATTAGAAATTAATAATTAATAATTTATCATTTATCATTTTAAATATATATTTGATATTAATTATGCCTATTAGTTATTAATTATCAATATTGATGGTTTAGGGGAGTGGTTTTGAAGGAATATTATTTATATATATTTTTAAATCTTCAAAAAAATTCAACTTTTTAAAAATCATTTGTCAAGGTTTATGTAAAAGATTTCAAAATATACATAAATTTCAAAAGTTTTGAAATCTATTTATAAGTCTTTTTAGTGTTAAAAAGCACACATTATACTACTTAATGAATGTTTTTGAAAACATTTTATTCATCAGATATTTTTCAAATTAAATCACATTTTCCAATGATTTATTATGAACCATATTATTATTATTATTATTATTATTATTATATAATTATATTTTCAACACTAAATTAAATTACCATTTTTGAACATGAAAAATTATGCATGCGTTACACTTGACATGGTATCTCATGTTAAAGTGATCGCACCCCAATAATGAGTCTTGTGCATACTTGCAAATTGGTCAAGATTGAATCATGTTGATGTGTGGCACCTTCATTAAAGTCTAGACAAATGTTATGGAAATAGTGAATTGTTGTGACTTAAAAGAATTATGTAGGTATCATAATGACTCCCCCTTGATTTATATTGAACCATGTTGATATACCCAAAAACTTCATTTGTCATTTATTGTGGCCATAATGAGTTGTTGTGAATTGTCGAAACTTTGTAGTTATCGTATTGACTTCCATTGAACCATATTCATATGTGGCAACTTCATTGGACATTCGTTGTGGTCATAGTGACTTATTATGATATGTAGGAATTCTAATGATGTTTTAATAACCAATAACAGAGGTGTGATCTATATGGGGGCATCCAGCTAAAATTGCATTACAAATGTGATATTCATAAGGATTTCTAAGGAATGTACTAATGTCCTAGTGACTAACATCTACAAATGTGATGTAAAAGGGCAAGAGCATTGATTTTGGATGCATAACTTTTATTTACAGTTTGGGGGCAAGAACATCAATCTTGATGACTTTTATGGACTTTGCACAAACTTTATCTAAAGTACTACAAAATGTGTGGATTTGTTCAAACTCCCATGTGTTATTACTTAAAATCCTCATATTTGATTTATGCATATTTTGATAACTCAAATATTGATTTGTAGCAATTTTGTATTGATGGTAATTATCAAGGCACTTAAGTTGCAATCTAATACGTACATTTATCAATTTGATTCCAATGTTGTGTTATGGAATTAATGTGATATGTTTTCAAATTGACATCATCTTGCTAGTATGTGCAAATTAATAATTGTTACTAACTTTGCAACAAAAATGTAGTGAATATTATTACCAATTTTCTCCATTTCAAAATACATATATTTGTTCAAAATCCAATGATGTATTATGTAGTCCATGTCATTTTTTCTCAAACTAACTTGATTTTGCTTATACTTTTGCAAATTAATGACTTTTATTGACTTTGTAACAACCTTGTAATGATTGTTATTTTCAATTCCCTTCATTGTAAAATAAATATATTTGTTTGGAATCCAACGTAATCCACATGTGTTATTTCTTTTTCAAATTGATTTTATTCTACTTGTGTGCAAATTGAATAATTTTGTCGATTCTGCAACAATTTTGTAATCATCAATAACTTGGGCCATATCGATGAACCAGCACCCATACTAGTACCTTCACCATATGGAATGAAGCCTCTTAATGGTCAATTTATGCCCCAAAAGATGTCAAATTTGATTTTAAAAATAGGTTGGTTTATTATACACATGGTGTTTATAAAGTTTAGATGCAAGTTAAAAGCATTACAATTGGTTTTTGCCATGGTACCAATGTGGGTGTTGGTTCAACTAAGGCATAAATATTTAGCATGTAGTGTAAACATGGATGCCTCCTTTTTTTACAACCTAAATGTTTCTTTTTTTCTAAAATTGATGTGATTTGTTATGTACGTGTGTGGATTGTTAACTTGGTTAGAAATTGTGTAATAGATTATTATAGATTGTTATGCATGGAATGTACAAACTACATAGATTTTAATCTACAATGTTATATTCCATGTATGTAAGTTTTCATGGCCTTTTCAAAATCTAACTTGAAAGTTATTTGTTTTGTATGTGTAGATGGAATTTTCTAGAAAGCCCACCTAAGTTGGTTGTTGGTCAAATGTATTTCAATTCTTTGCATCCAATTTCAATAAAAAAATTTAAAGGAGTGGAATGTTTCTTGTGGCATTTATCATGTGGAATTGGAAGAATTGAAAGTGGGTGAAATAACTTAGAGTTGCATCATGGATGTACGTGTTCTTATGAGGAGGTTTGTCAATATGTTGTTGGGTTTGGGCAATATTATGTTGCCAAGAGTGCAACCTTTTTGGGCTTGATAACAATGGTAGAGTCTATTCCTTGTTTTGAAGATACATTTGTAAAATGGCACAAAAAAGAGTGTGTCACAGGGAATGTGATTTATGTGGAGTTGATAATCTTCCCATTTATCCTATTTAGAAGGAGGGGTCCTCAACTACCATGGTGAAGTGGAAACATTTTTTTATGGAAAAGATTGTCATTAGAAATGGGGAGGAAAAAATGGAATTGAAATTTGTTTACAAGGCAATTATTTCCAATTAGTTGATTGATTACCTAAAGCCCAAACTCCAATTCCTTGTATGCCACAACTTTGTTGCTAGATGGAAAGATAAGTTGTTCAAGTCTTGCCTTGAAAATTTCCAAAACAACACTGTAGTTTCAATAGTTTACATCATAGAAAACCACAACTTTGAGGTTCAAAACAAAATGCAATTGATGCATTAGCATAGCAAAATTGGTGACCATTTTAATTCACATTGCCTAAATTAAAAATCAACTCCTAGACCTTCATGACATAGCCACTAAAACTTCATGAAATATATATTTTTCATTTATGATTATAAGAGGCATGAGAGTTCTTTTGTTCAACACAGCTTTGATATGGTCAAATGGTTGTAAGGTATCGTTCAAAAGCACATATTCACAATTAGGCCAGTACCCCTTTTTGGACATAGGTCTCGAGGACTTTGTTTTTGTTATCTTACAAATATAAGATCTACATGGAATAAATTTAAGTGAAAAATATTGGATAATTCAAATTATGATAATTTTTATAGTGGTGATGATTTTTCACATGCATACGTAATCATGCATAAATATTTTGGTAAAAAATGAATACATAAGTTTTTATATACAACTTAACATGTTTTCTTGCATGAAAATTTCCTACACATGTTGTTGACACTTGGGCCTCAAATTCTAAACCTAGTGAATATAAAAAATCAACCAAATGGCAAAATAAAAAATCATTTTCCTTGCAACCATTTGAAAATGGATTTTATATAGCCTTCAAAATTCTTATATCATATATTATTTAATCAAATGTATGCATTACTTATCCATGAAAGAAAACTAAATCAATTGCATTGTTTAATACATTCCTTTTGATTATTTTAGGATGAAATTATAGTTAAAACAAGGACTCAAATTATTTAAAAAGATTCAAATAGACATCTATATTGTATCCAATCTATTTCCAATGGACTTTTTTTATTAGATTAGCGTGACATCATTCTAATTGTAGTCATACACCAATCCATTATAATCATAAAATAATAATATAATAAAAATCCAAAATAGTCCTTTATAATCTTTTTTTTGTTAAGTAGTCCTTTTGGGTACCCTAATTGTGAATATGCCCAAAAGCAAGGTCCCCTATTACTTTCTTGCTTGTTATCCTCACATCACAAGTGGTTGCATGTCTATGGAACTTCTTTGGGCACAACCATGGAAAAGGCCCATGTGATGGAGTTGGGGGCAAAAGCACACTAAGGTGGACCAAAATGGTAGTTTAAAGTTCATTTTTGAAGTCTAAATCCAAAGTATTTTCACATAAAAACATTTAAATCATGTTGAAGTTAAATTTTTTTCATATCCAAGTTCATGTGCTTATATTTTAGACCTTTTAAAAACATCTCTATAAATATGGGTTTAAACAATCAATTTGGATATGCAAATGGACTTTGTGTGGTTTGAATCTCCATTTTGACTTTTTTTTTAATGAAAAAACTTTTTCTATTTGATTTTTTACCTTAAGTGTTATGAGCCTACAATGTAAGGGCCCCCAAAATTTTGAACATGTCCTCCAAATCCACTAGGAAAAAAAAAATCCATAACTTTCAGAAAAAAAAATTGTGACATTAAATGTGGCCACCATTGTAAAGTTCATTTTTCACTATGTATTGAACTTTTTGGAGTATTGTTTTTCAAGTTATGAAGACTAGAATAGATGTTTCAAATTCTCAACTTATATTTTTAGAATTTCTTAAATGCATTTGAATTGTAAAAACCAAGACTTAACAAAACCAAAAAAACTACCATTGTGACTTCCATAAAAATACATTGTAATGTGCTTTTACCCTTGGAGTGATGTTCAAACACTTCATTAGGCAAGTTCAACTAGATATTGAAGGTCCTCAATTGTAGAATGCAAAACAAGTTTTGGTGATGTTGAAAGCCCAGTTGAATAAACGACTTGAAAGCTCATACTTAGGTGCTACAAGGAAGCCTATCCAACATTTTTTCCATGTGAAGCCGAATGATGTCAATAGGGTAAAAGTTGGTACACTTGGTGAACCAATCAAAAGTACCTAAGACTTTCATTCAATTACATCTATGGGAATTATGAATGTGAACAAGTTAATGAATAAAAACTTGTCATCTTTTTGTTGTTATTATGTGGATGATGATTTTGCTTCTTGTGAAAATCTACTCTAGACAAAAGAGTGGGAGGTTGAGGTTCTCATTCCTTATAGTGCAACAAGCAACCTAGGATTTTTTTTAAACATCCCACTTCTTGTATTATACATCAACCATTATTGTGTCACTTGCTTCAAAATGTTGGCCTCACACACATGTGTATGGACTTTGTATTGGTATTGTACACATGAGGATGTAGAAATCCACCCCTTCAACATTGTTTTTTTCAACATTCATGACGAAGTTGTCCTACAATGTTAAGCAACATGTTAGGTGATCACCATTCACTCCAAATTGATCCCATTGATCTTCATCAAATGCATCCAACATAACTTCACATAAGAGGCATAATTGCTTTAGGTTGATTTATAGATTATGAATATTACAAAATCATTTTTTTATGTTGATGAGGTGAGAAAAGAAGCCATCATTTGGATTGCATCTTAGATGCTTAAATGCCATGAAGATGTACAAGTTTAGTATGCTCAAATGTGATGATTTCATTGTTTGAAGCATCATTTATATGTTAAGTGATTCATGATGTTTAACAATATAATGTTTTGATGCAACATTTGTAGAATGGAAAAAATTATATATATGCAATGAATCAAGTGTGGAGTTGGCAAGAAATGAAGTAGATCACAACTTTCATGTCTAACTATAAATAAGTTCAAAATTGTTATGATCATTTAACCATTTGGTCTTTCTATCTAAAGTTTTCACAAAATTGAAACACGTTATACTCAAGTATGTGTATATTCATAATTGGTTATTGGGGGTTGGGAATCTTGTGTGTGTTCCCTTATCTTGCAAACATGTTGAATGAGTATTTAGCTTTTGGATTTAATTTAATTTGTTTTGTGAGCAATTCAAAGATATCTACAAAGGTCTTCCTTTGATGTCATTACATTGTTTCAATCCATGGACATTGGCTTTCACAACATCAATGAAGGCAACTTGCCTACCATCCATTATTGAAGTATTTCAATTGTACCTATTGTAGATGTTTTATTATACACCAAGATAGTGGTTAAATGGTGTGAGAAAATTGACATTGCATTGTTTATAGTAGGTGATCATAATTATAAGCTCTTTGATGAAAGATATGAACAATGTTGAACAAATTTGTACCAAGAAATGCCATTTAATTTGAGGTGAATAATTCTTTAAATTTTTTCTATTAAATGTATTCCTTAAAAGTTGAATGAACCTATATGTTCAACATTTTGAACTATCATGCTATTGATTAAATTTTTAAAATAGGTGACCACATCCATGCTAATTTGTGATGCAAAAATGTGGATGTATGAGAATTATAATCACATTGAATGTTACCTAAAGTAGTTTTTTTTAATGGCAAGTGATCATAGTTCCAAGTTCATTAATTTGAAAAACATGAACAATAAGACAAATTTGTATAATCAAATTTCATTAAAGTGTTTAATTTAGGGTTATAAGCACTTTGAATATTATAGTGCATACCATGAACCTAGTCCAATCTTGCACCTAGTTATGTACTTTGCAAGTTGGAAGTTGTAAACAAAAGATGTGGGATAAATTCTAATGAAAGGGAAGCACTACAACATTACAACATTATCACATCCTTTGTCTTGGATATAAAAACACTATCACATATGCACATAATAAAATATTTACTATTTTTCCTAGCTACTTATTATTTACTACCTACTACCTACAACTTAACTTGTCTAATTAATTAATTAAATACAAAATGTCGCAACCTTAACCTTGGGCTTGCGACCAAGGCAAGGGCTTGCAAAGGTGTGGGCCAAAAATGAAGCCTGGGAGTCACATCTCATGCTCCCTATTGCAACCCCACTTTTAGGCAAGTGTGAGGATGAAACTCGCATTCCCAAAAGTGGGAACTTGGAGTCCTCCAAGACTCTCAAGATTTCAGAGTTCGATTTCAAGGGTCAAAACACCTTGCCTTGAGGTGTTCTTTATATTTTCGGAAAGGTCTTGAAGTGTAGATGTCGAAAATGGCCTCGTATGAGCCATTAAGAATCTGTAGCATAAGTTATGGTCGAAAGAAGGGCCGGGAGTCAAATTGGCAATTTGATTCCCAACTAGTAAAAGTCGGGAATCAACCTAACCCCGATGTGTGCAGGTGGAGTGCGACAGACTGTTAAAAGGCTCTTGAGGAGAGCTACGAGTTTTCTTTAGACCTCATCCCAATCAGAGGTCTGAGCTAGGAGTTATGAACTTCCAAAGTCTCGGGAGCTCAAATCGGGACAATTTC
>Ga0209208_10007993_pt1 | contig 14189 bp, 7 predicted proteins | sample S1TSphfallax_3_FD_187694 | JGI IMG/M metagenome (GOLD analysis project Ga0209208, IMG submission 187694) | Host-associated microbial communities from peat moss isolated from Minnesota, USA - S1T2_Fd - Sphagnum fallax MG (SPAdes) (version 2) | ecosystem: Host-associated > Plants > Peat moss >...
AATTTGATAAAAACAATTGGATGATTTTTTTGAAGAATGCACCAAATCTTTAAAATAACATGATCTAAACATCCACCAAGATGCCTTTCATAGTGTCTACATCATTTGAGGTTTGCTTCTAGCTACTTTTTTCTTCTAATTATTGGCTTCATATTCCCCCCAGAGTACAATGTGAGTCAACACAAGTTTGTTTTAGTAGCAAACCACCTAGAACCTTTAGGATCTTTAAAAATTGAATGCAAAAGAAATTACACAAAAAACCTAAATCATTTCCAATTACCTAAACATGATTCCACTTGGGTGTCTTCATGATAAGTTCAATATTGCTTAAGATGTCACCAATGTAGTTTTGTTCCACATAGCAACCAAAAGAACTATAGATTGTTAATCAATTATTAAAATATTATGAAAATGAAATTATTGTGTCATTTAAGTACATGTCAATGGTTAATAATTGATAAAATATGTATAGTTATGTATCATAAATATATGATAGTTATAAAGTTCTTTGTAAGTAAAAGGACATTCATCATAGTAAAAAAGGATTCATTTTTTGCAATTTAAATTTTTTTTGGTTGGAATTTATTGAGTCAACAATATTTTTTATAGTTATACTTTTTTAAAACAAAGTTTCAAGATATGGCTTTAATTCTATGCTTCAAAGTTCAACATGACTCTTCAAAAAAATAAAAATAAAAAATGTCATGGTTGGAGCTCTTTAACATGAAGACGCCCGCATGACATAAATTTGTTTTGATTCATGTTGTGGATAAAAGATTAGATTTAAACAATACAATAAAACTTCCACCACTTAACTTCTTTGGCAATGTTTGCATCATTTGATATTTTCTTTGAACCCCCTTTCTCTTATTCGTTGTAGAATCCCCCAAGAAAAAACTCAACGCACATTATTCTTTAGAAAAAAAATTTAAGATTTTTAAACATTAATGGCATAACAAATTACACAAAAAATAAAAAGAACTTCCAATTATCTAAACATGAATCCATTGGACAAAATTTTGTTTCAATTGATCTTGTGGATGAAGCACCAAATTTGAACAATAATGTATATGTCACATCCACCAAAACCTCTTTCACAAGATCTATATATCATTTGAAGTCTACTTCCAATGAAAATTTGACATTGCCTAAATCAAATCAAAGAGGGTATTGTTGGAATTTGGGAGGAAGTATGTGAGGGAGTTTTTAATTTTCCCAGCCTATTATTATCTAAGTTTTTAATAACCATACATTTAATATTCCACCTTAGGCTTCATTTGAGTTTTATGTTTGCATTGAATTTTGCTACCACATATTTGTTTGAGTTTTTAGTTTTAATTGAAGTTGTGAGGATTGATGTAAAAACCAAAATTTATCCACATGTTCATAAATACTAAGCAAACAACATCATTGTCATGAAGGTTTTGAATCCTAAGGAACATTCACCAACTCAACGAAAAAACTTCCCCAACCCCCTCATGACACTACTCTTCCCCCTTTCCCCAAAAATTGAATCAAATTCAAAACCAAGGAGGAATTATAAACATTTCCAAACTTTGTACCTAGTAGCAAAATTGATTGAACCTACTAAAAATTAATATTTAAATCATGTGAACATATGCTATACTTCGGTTTAATAAATATCCTATATTAATTATATCTTGGTTTTGAGAATAAATTACATTGAATAGATCCTATTGTAAAACCAATTGAATCATAATGTTTACCCAATAACCAATATAAATAATCTTATATCTTTATTCAAATCATTTTCAATTTTGAAAAAATATCCCCCCTTGGCTTCCAACCCCTCTTTTCTTAAGTAATTGGTTTTAGATTCTCCAAAGAATATGAATCAACATAAATTTAATTCTAACAATAAAAACCCTGACCTTCTAGATCTTCAAAAATCATGACAAAACAAATTACATAGAAAATTGAAGGTTCAAAAACTTCCATTTACCTAAAGATGAATCCAATTAACATAAATGTTTTTTGATATTGTGGATATTAACGCACCAAATGCAAATGATGCCATAAACATACACCAAAACCTTTTTCTACATATGAAAGGTCTACTTCCAACCCTTCTTTTCTTATTGATTGTTAATTTACCATTTAATTAAAATTTATCATAACATTAGGAATCCACATCCAAAAAATATTTTCAAAATTGAAATATCCATGGTAACATAAATAAAATCCACATTTTTGAAAAAAAATGAAACAATTTTTCACTCCGACTCCCCATCATCAAAATGAATTAGTGCCCATTCAAGTGGATGCTTAATTTAAAATATTCTTGGAATATTCTATATATATATATATTACACTATTCTGCTAAGCTTTATATCAAAAAAATTCCAAAAAATATCGTTTTCAAATCTTTTCAAGACATTTAAACAATGAAAAGACTAATTACAACTATTTTAAAAGTGTTTTAAAGAATTTTTACTCATTAAATTGATTTCAAATTTTTTCACATGTTCCTATGACATATAATCAATGTTACTACATAAATAAATCCAAATTTTCAACACCAACTTAAACTACCAATTTTGAATATGAAATATTATATAGTAGTTATAATTACTTTGGTACATATTTGCATGTTTGGGCCCACACACCTTGTTGAGTCCAACACAAACACATTATTGTTAATGATATTAGCCTTTTCATTAATGAAGTCATCAATGGACTACATTTTTCCTCCAAAATCAACCCTTGCATCATCTAGTTAATTTTTTAAGATCATGACCAACTTGTTTAAGTTTTCAACTCCCAACCTACATCTTCATAAGCTTGTCAACATGACTGCAACTATGTTAAAGATGCATTAAGTCTCAATTTGTGAACATGGGATACCAAGAATTTAACATGCAACAAATGATACATAATTTCAAAACATAATTTTTTGAATCTTCCACCAAGTTAAAGGCAACTCACATTTTTTGCCTTTCAAATGAAAGTGTTGAAACAAGGACAGTTCATTCTTTAATAACGCTTGCAAAACATCTTCATTTTGATGTCATGACCCCACAAATTGAGTCTTTTGTGCTACTTTGGAAGAACAAATACATAGCATTAAGGTCCAAATGAGCTAATAGGAGCACCACTTGTGCCCCTTTAGTTGATTGTTTTTTGGGGAATATTCTTCAAAAAAATCTTTTAAATTTTTAATTATTTTTTTGTACTATTTTGTTAAGGTTTGTGTTAAAAACATTCCCAAAAAAATCATTTTCAAAGTATTCCAAGTCCATTTACTAGTCCTTTTATTGTTTAAAACTAATGGTTACAAGTTGTTTTACATTACTTTTGAAAGTCCAAATGTTAATGAAATAATTTCATATTTTGAACATTTATAGAATAAGATATTAGATTTGATAATGTGCAAGAATTTTAACTTATTTTGAAGTTTAAATTCATTTTTTAAAAGTTTGGTGGAAAAAAAACATAACTAAGTAGAGGTTACACCTTCTTTTGGCTCCTATGAACATAATTGCACCCATTAGCATTGATGAAATGAAAGGTAGCAAGAAGTGGTATGAATTTTTGTTGTTGTACTTTGCCTCCATGTCAATTACTATTAACCTTTTTATTAAAGCCATCACCATGTGTCACGGCTATTAAAGCATAGGTATAAAATCAATGTGAACACGTTATGAGCCTTCAAAACATTATGCGTAATTACAAATGAAGAAAAATGATCCATCATAGCCACAACTTTTCCCACCATGCATATGCACATAACTTGCAACTCAAAATCAAAATCCCCTTTTATCAACACAACAGAAGTAGCCTCAAATTGAGAAATTTGATTTTGCATGAATAAGCTTATAGAAAAGAGAACATTTAAAGCATTAGAAAGTAACTAATAACCTTGTGTCTAATTGAAAATAAATTATTTCACCGCAATCCAAACATAATCTCAATAACAAGTTGTAAATTGCTTATGGGTGTGCATTTGGTACACAACCTTTGCAACTCCTAGCTTTATCACATCTCAATATTTTAAGTTTCCTAGAACATAATGACCTTGCAAACAAACCTAGTTTCTACTAATGTTTGAATTTTAGATGGTAGAGCTAAAAAAATCTAAACATGCCCTCTTCCATTCACTGCATCCCTTGTTTGACTTCTTGGTCCATGTTATCATTTCTTGCAAAACAACTTGTGTGCTTTTCATTTGACCTATTGACCTATTGAAGACCAACACACACCTTCAAATCATTACAAGCATATTGACTTATGTTTTATTGAGTGCATGCTGAAAACAATTTCCTTGCCAAGGAGCATAAAGTTCCAAAGGTGCACATGTAAGGTTATAAATATGAAAGCTCTTGCATGAATGGATAAGTTGGTTTTTCTATCCTTCACATAACCAATCACCTTGTCCAACAAATTAATATAAGAAGCTTAAAGTTCCTTGACATCACGTGGTGCCATTGCAAATCGTATATTATTTGTAACTTCAAACAAGCTTATGATGTAACATGACGAAGAACCCATAATGAATCAATAAAATTGATCACTAGGGCAAATGTGTCATGTTTAGATTTGGACATTCATAAATTTAGAAAGAACTACTTTTACAATGCAAAATTTGAAATTGTATGTACAATACTAAACAAGTATATTGTCTTTTATCACTCAAGTAAAAAAATTGAATGTTGAACTATTTTATGATATGTTTTGATGTTACCTTTTGTTGGTTTGACAAGTAGATTATCAAGGAAACATTTTGGTCTACTTTATCTTGTTCATGCCCTAACATACAAGGCCAAATCCTCCATGAAATTCTTCTACCTCATGTCTAAATCATCTTGTAAGGAACAACAATTCCAAATTGTTTAATGATGGGTCCATAACCAAGGTCATTATGAGGCTTGGACTTTTGCTAGCCCCCCTTTTATGTAACAACTCTTTGATAAGCTATCACCCACCTTACCCAAACATTTCCATGTTTCAAATGTCACATGTTTTTTCATAGATGCGGTTCATCGTTCTTGTTGCAAATGACCACTCCCTTTCATTTTTTGTGATGCTACCAAGACTATAAACTTGGGAAATAAAATGGCAATGTGATATGCACACATCTTTGTTTGAGAAGATCCAAGAATAACATCACCATCATTGATCACAAAAAAAGGCTTAGGGAGAGACAACCTATTGTGAAGGATCAACACTTTGGTTCAATTATCATAGTTGAATGTGCAACTTCAACTTTTAGGTGTGTGCAATAGTTTTAATCATGATTAACATGTTAGAGGTTGAAATAATATCACACAAGGGCCTTGAAAATTCAACTACTATTGGCATAACATCATTTAAGTTTTCACATGCATATGATTCATTAAAAAAAATTAAAGATTTTGAAGGTATATGTTTGGGGAAAGTATTTATTATAAAAGTTTTATAAGGTGTTAGAAAGCTAAAGTTAATGGGAATTATTTTAAAAGTTAAGTTGTTCGAAAGTTTGAAAAGGTCAAGTTGGCAAAAGGTTCTGGAAGTTTGATTAAATGGAAGGCTATAAAAACTTAATGAACTTTGGAAAGTTTCATGAAGATACTAGAAAAAAGAGATTTTGATGGCACCACTTATCAACCTCACCAACACAAGGTTGTGATATTTGTAATACACTTTGCATGTAGTTCCAGCATTATATTGTGCCTTGTCCATCACCTATAGGGACATTATGTGTTAAAATTTGACATTACCTAAGTCAAAGAAGTTATTTTTTGGAAGTATTATGTGAAGGAATTTTAATTTTTTCATTCTTATTATTATTTAAGTTCCTAATATACACATATTTAATTTGAATTTTGATACCATGTATGTAATGGTTAATTTTGTACTTTATATGTCAATATTTTTAATAAGGACTTGATTTTAAATTATGAACTTGAGTATGCATATGATTTAGGTTTTTCACATGCACATGGACTTGTAAAATGAAATTCATGAACTTTCACCTAGGACAATTAGTTTCATATATGGACTTCAAAATGGTCCAATGATTGATATTACATGATTGTTAGGGATGTCATTTGTATAATATATCAATAAAATCAAGTTTTAATGATTCTGGAGCATGTCAATTGTAGGTTATCTTTAATGGACTTTTTTTTTTGTTAATGTTAAAGAGATGGGTTTTTACATGAGTCCACATTACTACAAAGAATATTCATTTTATATTGGGTTTGCGCACATATGTATAAAAAACTTATCTCTAAATGGAGTTTTAAATAAATGGAAAAAAATTGCACAAAATTGATGGAATGTTTTTGTTTTACTACTTAATCCTTCTAGGATAGTTGAAAGTGTTTGTAACCAACCACAAATAACATATAAGGGCAAAATTACAAGACAAAGGGGCTTTTGATATTTTGTAAATTTGTGGACAACTATGAATATTTTTTTATACTTGAAGATGTAGTTGTGTCCAATATTGGCTTTGAAAATTGTGAGAACATAGGTGAGGTGCAAAGAATGTCTAAAGACCAAGATGTGGTTATGGGAGTAATGGTAATTAGAGGTTGTAGAAGTAGTTTTTAATAAGAATATAATTGGAGCTTTTAGGATGATCTTGTTTAAGTTATATGAATAATTGTAGCATAGTATAGAGGTAATGACATATTTTCCTAGAGTTTCCTAAATGTTACCTTGGTTATTCTAGCACATGGTGTTTGGAATAATAGGACAAGCAAAAACCTAGTCAAAACAAGTCATTAAAGGAACTTGTAAATTTTATTGGTATCTTCTACTAATAACTACCATAGTCAATTATTCACATTATTTAGCAATTTAAGTTGAGTTAACCTCTAGACTTTGATTTTAGCTATTCTATTGTTTGATTATCTTTTGAATTCCTATTGACCACATTTAGCTAATATCTTTTCCTAACACTAAGTCCCAAAAAATACAAGGAAATGGGCTTTGGGTGATGTATTTAAGTGTTGTTATCTAGTCCCACCTTAACTTGCATTCACCCAAGATTATTTAGCATTCCCCTCCCACCCCCCCAACCCCATGTTCCTCAAAATTTGAAATCGAATTCAAAACTTAAAAATTTTAAACATTTTCAAACTCTAAATCGCAAAAACATTTGAACTTATTAACAACAAATACCTAAATCCCTTCTACATATATGTTATATGTTTCTTCTTTTCTCATACATAAGATTAATGCATATGACCTATATTAAATTGTAATCTTGGTTTTTGAAATAAACATGATCCTATTATAGATCCTTGAGGGCAACATTTTGTGTTGAAGTAAATAACATTACCTAAATAAAAGAAGGTATTGTTTGGGGGGTATTATGTGAAGGAGATTTTATTTTTCCCACCTTATCATTACCTAAATTTTCTAATGTCCATATATTTAAGCCACTCAAGAAGGGTTGTTGTTTTTGATTTTGTGAAGTAGGTGAACTAGTTATTATCTAGAGAAAAAACTTTAAATTTTTTGGCTATAAGTCAAAATGGAAACTTTTAACAAGTTTTACAACCAAGTTATATTTTGGTAACATGGCTAAATCCAATTATGATTTCAAATTGGTTTTCCTCAAAATATGGTGAAGTCTTTGGATCATTCCTTTCCAAAAAAAAAAGGACTTTACATGTAATGTTGGTTCTATTTTTTTGTCACCAAGTGGGGAAAATTTGCCACAAAAAATAAATGTTACACCCTAAACTTAATTTATGTTTACATCGAGTTTTGGACAATATATTTGTTTGAATTTTTGTTTTAGTTGAAGCCACAAGGATTGATGAGAGATTCACATTCTTTTCATGTGCTCATATATACTTAAGTAAACAACCATTGAACAAAACCATAAATAAAGAACATCAAAGATATATGTAGTATGTAAGTCAAAATAGGGGTACTTTGTGATTACAAATCACTACTAATAACTATAACCTAGCTTGCCCCTTGTACATATATGCTATATTTTTCTTTTTCTTTTTTCTTATACTTAAAATTAATGCATACTATATATTAATTATATCTTGGTTTTGACAATAAACATAATGTTATTATAAAGTTAATAAAATTATAATTTTTACTGAATAACCAATATATGAGACCTTATAATTTCTCTAGAGTAATTTTCCAATTTAAAAAAATGCCCCCTAGGGTTCATCAATAAAGTCTTTTATTTTTTTGTTCATTCTTAATTACCAAACCTTATCAAATTTATATAATCTTTTCTTTGAATCTATGTAAATTGTCCTTGACATAAGCCATTCACAAAAACAAGAGGCAAATGTTATTGACCATTTCAATGTCCACCATATTCCTGAGCTTTATAAAAAAACACCCAACAAATGGAAAGTTGTTGAAAGAAAGGTCAAGCACAAATTGAGACACAAATCAAGTTGAGGTTAGGTCCAATCAAGTTATTTCATAACTCGTTAATGTCGGACTTGAGCAAGAACAAACACGAGAAATTCCATCAGAAGGAAAAAAATTATTAAAAAAATAAATAAAGTCATTTTGGAGGTTTTCAATTCCCAGAAATGAGAAATAAATAGTAAAAATCACTAAATTTTTACATTTGGTATTTATTGTGTAGCCAAAAATATAAAATGATGATTATTTCCTTCATATCCATTTTATGGCCAGATTTTGTTAAATCCTCGTAGGCATGATTGCCATTTTTCTACAACCTCAGATTAGCTCATTTTTAGGTTTGTAATTTGACATTGTTGCAAAAAAAAATGAATTTTTTTGTCACAAATTCAATGAGTTGAAAACAAATCACCAAACATGCAAAACAAATTCCCAAAAATTTCTAAAAATTGCTAGATTTCTAAACATGGTTGAAGTAGGTAGCTGAAAATTATATGGATAATTTTTCCTTTCCTATTTTTTAATATCCAAATTTGGCTAAATTGGCTTATGGATGATCATCAAATCAATTACATCAAAAAATTGTAAAAAAAATCACTTGCTTCTTTTCTATGATCACCACTTCGGCTACATAAAGAACATTCATGGAAACCATTGTTGCCAAGTTTGAGATATACAAACTAATGTCAAGCAATTCTCACATTTTTGTGAGAACCAATGGTTTTGGTTTTCTCGTGGAATTGGAAGAATTGACTTCGTCCTTTAAAATAAAAAAAGGTGGTATGAGAACTAGCCAAGGTATTGAGATACATGTTTTTCAAATTAGTGAATTCTCAAAGTTACCCATCTTCACAAATGTAAGAATAGTTGATTATCTCCAATGGTTTTCACAAGTTGGTTATTAAATTTATCCTACTCAAACAATGAGGTGATCAATGTGCACTCAAGATATTCCCCAATAGCATCATAGTTTGTCCCATATCCTGTGCCCTAAAGTCTAAGCTTATATTGTATAACCTAAGCGAAAGGGGAACCCTTCCCATATTATTTGTCTTGGTAGTAAAAGCTCTTATTTGGGGAGCAATTAAAACAACATTAATCAAAATGGACGAATCAAAACGACCCATTTGAAAAGAAACATTAAGCTTTCGGATGCACCCACAACTAATAAATATGGATTGTATACTACTTACCCTTGGATTAGCCCCGTCCCCATAGACCCCTATAACTGAGAATCGCCCCTTGGTATCTTTCATTATTATGAGACAATTTTTTTTAAAAATCATGTTTTTTTAAAGGAAAGTTTTCAATCTGGATTCACCTCGTAAAGAGGACACGTGTCAATCCAGATACTGCCAATGGGTGATACCCGACCATTTTTTTTCATGGTGAGAACAAAAGCTTGAGAATGGGGCCAATTCTCACCTCAATTCTGAGAACCACCCAACCAACACGGATATAAACCTCATCATTTGAACAACAACACACAATCATGCAAATTTCAGTCGAAGATCAAATCTGTGAAGACAGATTGAGAGTTGAGTGATAGGAGAAAGCCTGGTAGTAGAGTACTGGACCCAGTAGCTCTAGTAGCATTCAGGTCCGACAAAGAAGTCAGCTGGGCCATACTTGCTTGGTCTGAGCTGAGAGTATTTTGCATATTTCATTTAGCCAAAGGACTTTTGCAGGTAATTTTTTGTGAATCATTAACTGTTTTTAGGGTACTCAAAAACCTCCATTCAGTGTGCACCCTTTTGTGAAGAAATGATTTCTGAGTCTGAGTCCTGCTTGCTGCTGCTGCTGCTGCTGCTGCTGTTGCAGCACCACCACCACCACAAATGTATGGTGTGAGAAAAGCATCAGCGGCGACAGAAAAGGAGATTTGAGTAATACTTGCATGAGAAACCCAGATCTAGTCCTCTCTATAAAACTCCCCATTATTTTCACACAATGATATTATAATTCACAGTCCAAAGCAAAAGCAATTGGAGATGCTTACCCACTTGAGGACTTAAGCCATAGGGAGAAGAAAAAAAAGCTGCTATTTGGGAAAAGTTCAGGATGCAAGTCAGTTGCTCATGTAATGAAACCTTCTGTAATAATAAGACACATGGGCAAGTTGCAAGAGTCAAGATTCAAGAATGAATAATGCTATGTTTAAAGCAAATGACAACACATGAAATGAATGAAAGTGCATCAGGACGGTTATTTCTTTCATTTTAACTGAGCTCAGGAAAATCAGAGAGCTTGGTTCTGTTGTATATACGTATATATCCGCCATCGTCCAAAATAACCAAAAAAATAAAGAAAGAATTGCCCAGAAAAGCATGGTTTTTTGGAGGTTCTTAAATGAAAACTGCTGGTTTGTTTAGAGCTTCCGAAATACCAGGAACCAGCTGTTCTTTCATTCTGATCTTCTTTTCCTAAGAAAAAACAAGAACCAACGGTTCTTTGAATTTCAAATTTCAAAAAACTAGGACCGAGGACTTGGGTTTATTAACAAAATCTAATACCCTCACAATACCCGTTTACCATCCCTTGATAAAGTACTTACATAAAGTGGAAAGACCTCGAAGAAGCCATGAGGCCAGTAGAACAGAAAGTTATAGTACAAACTACAGATGAATACAAGGCTTGTGGACATATATTTGATGGCAAGGGGTAAGTAAGTATAGCTCACTATGGAATAGGCTTGGCTTCTATTTCTAATGAATGAACTATTTGTAACACTAGGAAACATTACAAGGGAAGTCTAGTGTAGAATCCCACAATTATAGGATTAGAAAAAATATCCTTGTGAATGTAAACAACAAATACAATTGTCCATCTAACACATGGCAAGAATGTCTTGTTGGAAAGATAGGAAGCCCAATGGAAAAGACAATAACACATTTATCTTTGGGGGACATCCATTACACAAGCATAGTATAACATCTACAACAATCCATCTTGCAAAAGTGGATTAGCATAAACCATCAAAAGTGGACACAAAAAACCCATGATTACAATTATTCATCATTCACACATGGCATAACTTAAATCATAAAAGAAGATCAACCCACTACAAAATTCTACCTTGGTCATTGTCCATCTTGGATGTGGTGCAATATACATCATAGCATAATTCTAATGATCAAAACCCAATTCTGAAAAACATAGTTCACAACATAGGATATAAGAAAATAACACCTCAAAGTGACCAAATTGACCTAAATAGAATTGAGGGGAATTGAGGGGAATCTATCTATGAAGGAAGGTTGTTTGTTTGTTTTGTTTGTCATGTTGAGATCTCCCAAACCATAGTGTCTTTGGCCACACTGTTTGGTACAATTTGAAAGCCCTCAATGAGTCCAGGGGTGCACAAAAGTTGGTTTCATAATGTTTCAACCTGTAGTGAATAAGTTATTGAATATTGAACATTTTTTTCATTGAACATTTTATTTAAATAAAAACTAATTATTGTAAGGGAATTTTGGTGTGCTCTTGGTATTGTTGAAAATCCCTTGATGAGTAAGATTTAATGAAAGTGATTGGATATTTTTAGACTTAAGATGCAAGAGATATTGAATTTTGAGTATTTTATGTTATTGAAAATTCAATTCAATTACAAAAAATGGTTTTGGAAGGAAAAATTAATTGGGTAACCAGTTCACAATTATGCCAAAGGCATAGGCTACATTACTACAATTAACTTATGTTTATCAAAGATCACGTGTGATTCAAAAATATGAAATCGCCCAAAGCTTATTATGATGTATTAAATCAGCACACAACAATAACAAATTGAAAGATAAACAAAACATACACACCAATCATATTATTCCAATGATGAGAATATTCAAGGAACCGATATGTGCGAGATTTTGTATAATCTTTCATATGTTCCTCACTGAACAATTAATTTTGCATAATTCTTTGTATGGTCATCCCTAAACAAATTTCAAAGATAATCGATACCTACCTCATTTCCAATCTTAACTAATCCACTTATTTCCTAATAATAACTACCTCCTATCCTTATAATCACTTCACTCCTTTCCTAATAATTATTTGTTATTTTTATAAGCATCTCACTCCTTTCTTTAACCACCAACATGATATGAAAAAACAAATGAACATGTGCCTTTTCATGTCTATGATATTTATATTAATTCAAATTAAGTTAAATTTTGCAATAATTAATGATAAACTGTTGAAAACCATATGGGAACATAAGAAGAGAGTTGTTTTTTAAAAAATCATCACTGGTAGTACATAGAAATGCAAAGCAAAGGGAGATTACAGAACATGCTCAAAAGCAAGACACAAGGCCCCAAGACAAAACAAAACTGAAATCTCATGAACAATTAATCAAGTTTTGGGTAAAAGCTTAAATCCTTCAAATTTTTCATAATATCCACAACATATATAACATGCTATCCTAGTTTGGGGAAGTTCCACATCAATTGTGACTTGGAGTCATTCTATTTAATTTGATTTTATAACCTACATGTATGTTTGGAATTTGCAAATCATGACCCAACTTTTGGGTTTCTCAATATCCTCTCCTTTTCAAAAATTACCCATATTTTTTCCAGTCAGCACAAATGGGATAATCTAGTTAGCTTCAGATTCTCTGGCAACACCCTGAAAGACTTTGGAGGTTGTGCTCCAACCTCATGAGACTCATTATAACTTCAGTTCTACCCTATTCATTGTAGAGGCATCTAGCACAAATCTTTGTGTAGGAAAATGTGTTGAACCCACATCTTCCTTCCTTCCTTCCTTCCACTTGCAAAAATGGCATGTCATATGAGTCCAGATGATTAAATTCTTGTATGGTGATTCCAACTTTACAACTTCAAGGAGGATGGATAGTCAGAGTGAGCCAGAGCATCTGATATACATATATATATAAATATACCTAGTGGGCTCTCTTTCCAAACCTCACACTACAATCCTTTTGCCCCCAATCACAAACATCTTAGAAGCTGAGCTCAAAGTGCTTGTTGTGATCGATCATGAGTGTGTGTGTGTGTGTTTTTCTTGGCAGTAAAGAAGACTCAAAAGCTCTTTGTTAAATTATATGTAAATTTTGCTAATCTAATCCCCCCTCTGCTGCAGCCTCCCAGCACTGGAAACAATCTTCTCTCAATAGTTAGGTAGGACCCATTTGCAGGACAGCAGCAGATCAGAACACCATTGAAGCCCACTAGCCTAGATGTTGTAAGTAAGAAGAAGAAGAAAGCATTGGCCACAGCAGAAGCTTTCTTCCCCCACCTCAATCAATAACTATTGTCAGATTCTCTGACCAAAATTTGGACATGGCTAAGTATCCAGGTTTAAGGCAGTCATAAGATTGCTCATTGGGTCTCCATTAATGGTTCAAATCCAGAATCCCCATGAAGTACCAACACCAGAGAGTGCCACCACCCCACATTTAGTTAAGTAATTCATTACTGGCGTCTTGAGGGTGGAGAAGATGGAAGGAACAACTACCCTAGTACAGTAGTAGAGGCTAGTACCTGATCAGATTTGGCAGTTGGGTGTCAAATTATTTATTTCTTTATTTATTTATTTATTTAGATTGCATTTCCACGTATATTATGTGTTCTTTTTTTGTTATTTTTGTGATGTTGCCAAAATGGCAATGACCCATAAGAATATTTTAGCCAAATTTGGCAAAAAGATACACATAAAAGTAAAACATTTGCAACATCTTTGTATATTTTTTGGTTACATACTTGAACCATGTCTAAAAAAAACCTAGCAATTTTTCTTAAGTTTGGCACCACATAGGGTATCAATGTCAAATTTTCAAAAATTAGACCCCCCTTATTATTAATTTCCTTGTC
>Ga0209208_10007994_pt1 | contig 14188 bp, 8 predicted proteins | sample S1TSphfallax_3_FD_187694 | JGI IMG/M metagenome (GOLD analysis project Ga0209208, IMG submission 187694) | Host-associated microbial communities from peat moss isolated from Minnesota, USA - S1T2_Fd - Sphagnum fallax MG (SPAdes) (version 2) | ecosystem: Host-associated > Plants > Peat moss >...
AGCAGATCCGGCGCCCATGCGCCAGGAGCAATCACCAGGCGGCTGGCTTGGTAGGTGCCTTGCGCGGTCTTCACCGTCACGCCATCACCGGATGAAGTGGCCGACCATTCAGTCACGGGCTCTTCAAAATGGAGTTCCGCGCCGTGATGGGAGGCCAGCCGCAGATGCGCGTGAATGGCGGCTTCGGGATTCAGACAGCCGGCCACGGCTTCATAAACAGCAGTTTCGTCGGCGCGAGGATTGAGGACGGGAAAGCGCCGGCGAATTTCGCGGGCATCCAGAACTTCATGCGCAAGTTCGTGCTGCCGGGCGCTCAGCAGCGCGCCTTCCACCACGCTGCTTCCCGGCAGGCCCATCATCAATCCGCCGGTCTGGCGCAAGAGCGCGGTTCCTGAATCGCGCTCCAGCCGCCGCCATAATTCATAGGCGCGGCGGGCGAGGGGGACGTAATGAGGATGCTCATGATAGGCCAGCCGGATAATGCGCGATTCGCCATGCGAGGAGCCGCGGTTATGGGCAGGCTGAAATTTCTCCAGGCCGAGCACGCGCTGGCCACGCGCCGCCAGGTGATAAGCCGCCGCGCTGCCCATGCCGCCGAGTCCCAGAACAATTGCGTCGAAGATGTGGGGCATAGGTGTGGGGCATCCACAGTTTATTCAGCCAGAGGAGGGCGTCTTTCCTCTTTCCTGGGCTCTTCTTTTCTAGGTTCAGGCTTCGGTTCCGGCCTGGCTTCCGGGCGGGGAGCGGGTTTCGCTTGCTCCTGATGCGGTTTCTCTTCTTGGGCCTGCGGCGCTGGTCGGGCCTGCGGTGCTTGTCGAGCCTGCGGTGCTTGTCGAGCCTCTGGTGCTGGCCGGCGCTCGGGTTCAGCCCGCTGCTCACGCGGTTGCGGCGCGCGGGGGCGCGGCTCCGGATGAGCTTCAGGGCGGGTTTCTGGATGCACCGGCTGGGTGTGCGGCGTTTCAGGGCGCTTCGTTTCGGCAGGCGGCAGCACCCGCGCTCCTGGCACTTCCGCCGGATGCGCCGCTGGAGCGTGATAGCTGGTTTCCAAAGGCCGCGCTGCCGCCGCCGTTTCGGGCCGTCCATGGTTCACCGCGGCAAATTGCGACTTGTTGCCAGCCGCCTGGCGAATGTGCTGAACCTGCTCAGGCAGAGGCGCAATGCGGCGCTCATGCATCACCGCCATCTCTGCCGCAGTGGGATGAACGTCCAGGCCGCCGCGCCCGCCGACATAGCTGGTCCGCACGTTGGTGATGTTCGTCACGCGGTAGTTATAAACGTTCTTCACCACATTGATGTTGACGTTGTTCACGGTGCGGTTGTAAGCGAAATGATCGCGATTCCAATAGCCGCCTTCATAGCCGCGCCCCACATACCCAAATCCGTAGTTGATGCCGCCATAGAAGCCGATGTGCGAACCCCAATAGCCGTGATGCCAGAGATAGCGGTTGTTGTCGAAGGCCCAATAGGGAGGCGTCCAGAGCGCGCCCACAAACGGGGCCAGCACCCAGACACCAGGAACCCAGTAATAGCCTGTGGAGGCGTAATTCCAGCTTCCGGGCGTCCACAGGTAATTCGGACCGGGACATTCGGGCTGGCTGTATTGCGGAATGGGAGGCGGCGGCTGATCGGCGTAGACAGGCGGCTGTGACGAATCGTTGTCTTCCGGGTAGGAGGTTTCTTGCGCGACTGGCTGCGGCGCAGGCTGGGCCGGAGGCTCTGGCGCAGGCGGATTTACTGGCTGAGGCGCAGGTTGGGTTACATCCGTCTGCTGGCTCACCGGCGCGAGGTTCGCCTGCGCAGGATCAGCAGATTCCGTTTGCGCGGCGGGTGGAGGCGGCGAGTTCCTGGAACAACTTGTGAATAGAAAGCAAAAAACCGCCGCAAGGGAAAGCCTAGCTAAATTTCGCATCAGTCCTTAGACTACTGCGAAATGATTTTGCTTACGCAAAGACACTGTGGCTGATGAGCGCCAAGCCCGTGCCCAGCAGTGCTCCCACCACCACATCGCTCAAAAAATGCATGCCCAGCAATATTCGCGAGACGGCAATGCTCAGCGCGCAAAACAGCAGCGCCGGAAAAAAGAGGGGGAAAAACGCGCTCAGCGACATAGCCACCGCAAAGGCGGTAATGGTGTGGCCGGAAGGAAACGAGAATTGGTCCGGCGGCAGCAGCGTGGCCCAGACGTGCGGCTCAATTTCGCAGGGACGGCGGCGGCCGGAGAGTTTCTTGAGCGAAGTGAATAGGCCAATGCCGACGGCGGCGGCAGAACCGGCAGCCGCGACGGAAGTGAGGCGGTCCTGGTGGCCGAACAGCAGCGCCGCCAGTCCGCACAGGTACCACAACCATCCATCGCCCGCGCGGGTGGCGGCGATGGCCCACAGACGCACCCACTTCGGCGCGGGCCATTTATTGACCCTGCGCATCAGCTTGTGGTCGCCGGTGGAAATAAACTGAAGCATGGCTTGGTGCGCCATCATACGACGGCTCCTTCTGCTACTACCAACCAGTTTAGGCGATTTTGCATACGTCTTTCTCGAGGGCTATCTTACTTGTAAGGCGCAAGCCATTACAAAAAGGTGACAGTCGCGCGAAGAGTCGGTAAATTTCGGGGATTTTTTGCGGCACGCAAGTACCATAGGATTTGCTTACGAAGCCAACGCTAGATTTCGTCTATTTTGATGCCGGCGGCGGACATCGCAGCGCCGCGCTGGCTTTGCAATCCGTTGTCGAATCGTCGCCTGAGCACCAATGGAATGTGCGCCTGGTGAATTTGCAGGAAGTTTTGGATTCGCTCGATGTTTTTCGCAAAGTGACAGGCATCCGGCTGGAAGACCTTTACAACAAGGCACTGGCCAAAGGCTGGACCTTGGGTTCAACCATTCTGCTGCCTATTATGCATGGCATTATTCGCATGTATCATCCGGCGCAGGTGCGGCTGCTGACCGCTTACTGGAAAAAGCAGCGGCCCGACATGGTGGTGTCACTGGTGCCGAACTTCAATCGCGCTCTTTATGAAAGCTTGCAGGACGCGATTCCGATGACGCCGCTGGTGACCATTTTGACGGATTTTGCCGATTACCCGCCGCACTTCTGGATAGAGAAGCAAGACCAATTCCTCATCTGCGGCACGGACCGGGCGCTGGAGCAGGCGCGCCAGTCGGGCTACGACAATGAGCACGCGCTGAAAACCAGCGGCATGATTCTGCGCCCGCAATTCTATGAGGACCTGGAAATAGACCGATGCGCGGAGCGAAAAGCGCTGGGCCTGGACCCGCACCTGCCCACCGGCATGGTGCTGTTTGGCGGCGAAGGGTCCACCGTGATGGCGCACATTGCCGAGCGGCTGGGAAACAGCAGCCAGGATCTGCAGTTGATTATGGTCTGCGGCAAGAACGACGCGGTGCGCAAAAAAATTCAGGCCATGAAGACGCGCAACAAGATCTTCACCGAAGGCTTCACCAAGCGCATCCCTTTTTACATGGCCTTGAGCGATTTTTTTGTGGGCAAACCCGGCCCCGGCAGCATTTCCGAAGCGCTGAAAATGGGGCTGCCGGTGATTGTGGAGCGCAATTCCTGGACCCTGCCGCAAGAGCGCTACAACGCCGATTGGGTGATGGAAAAGCGCGTGGGCGTGGTGCTGGAAAATTTCAAGGCCATTGAGCCCACCGTGCGGAACCTGCTGGCGAACCAGTCGCTGGACATCATGAAAGAGCGCATTGCGCGGCTGGACAACCGGGCGGTCTTCGAAATTCCGGTCATGTTAGCGGAGATTCTGGCCAAGAGTGGCGTGGATATCGGCGGCTGAGTTCGCGCCGCACTTGCGGATAAAGATTTTTCCAGAAGCTGACCAAATCCGTGGTGACTTGCACGGGCCGATGGTTGGGCGCAAGCAATTGCACCACCAGCGGCACAGCGCCGCGCGCCACGGTGGGCGTATTTGCCATTCCAAAAAAATCCTGCAAGCGCGAGGATACCGACGGCGGACGGCCGTCGTGATATTCAATTTTGGCGCGGCGCCCGGAAGGCAGCACGATGTGCGCGGGCGCAACTTCGTCCACCAGGCGCATGGGCAGGCGCGTTTCCAGCAGCGCGAGAAACGCATTGTCGCGCGCGGCCATGCGAAGCTCCGCAAAGCTGACCGCGCCGGCGGCCAGGTCTTTCAGCGTGGCCGCAAACAGACTTTTCGGCACTTCGAACTTGCCATGCTCAGAGGCAAAGCGAATCCTGAGCATGAAGGCCGACAGCGCCTCGGCATCGGCAAAACGCTCCACGCCCGCTTCCAGCGCTTTGGCCACCAGCATTTCCGTGGCGGAGGCTGAATGGCGCGGCACGGCGCTGGATTCGTCCAGAATAATTTGGCGGTACCGGATCAGGTTGCGCTGCTCCACACGCTCACCCTCGCGATTCCAGGCCAGTTCTTCGGCGGTCTCAATTTGTTCGGGAAACGCGTCCAGGAGCCAATCGGGCTCAATGTCGGCGGCCACGCGAACCAGCGGCGCAGCTTGGTCGCTGCGGTCGTCAATTTCCAGCGCAATGACAAAGTCGGCAGATGCGCGGCTTTGGCGGTCGAGTTTCGCCGCGCCTCCGCTGGCCAAAAGAAGCGTGTCGCCGCGCTTGCGCGCCGCGCGGTCGGGATAACCCAGCAGCAGAGATTTCTCCAGCGCGTGCGGATCTGGAGTCTGGCTGTGGAGATTTTTGACCGAGCCCGCAAGCTGGCTGCGAAGTTGTTTGGTGTTATACGGTGCATCGGAGGCCAGAATGGCTTCCAGGTCGGTGGCGAACCTGCGGTCTTCTGACTGGAAGCGGCCTTCGGCAAGCCGCGCGGCCAGATCAGCGGCCTCGCGCGCAATTCCCGAAGCGGCCGCAGCCACCAGAAAACGCGCCAAACGCGGCACAAGCGCAATCCGCGCCATTTGCTTCCCCACCGACGTAATATTTCCTGTTTGATCCAGCGCGCCCAGCATCGTCAGCAATTCCTGCGCATGCTTCACGCTTTCCGGCAAGGGAGCATCCAGCCAGTCTAGTTGCTGCCACGCAATTCCGGCGGCCACAAGCTGCAAGAGCGTGGGCGCAAAATCGGCGCGCACAATTTCAGGCGCAATCTGCGCAGGACGGCGCACAAAATCGCTTTCCGGAAAAAGGCGAATGGCAAAACCCGGCCCTGTTCGCCCGGCGCGCCCGGTGCGCTGAATGGCGGATGATTGGCTGATCTTTTCCACGTTCAAGCGCGAAAGCCCGCTCCAAAACGAATGCGTCAGCACGCGCGCCAGCCCGGAATCAACGACAGCTTCCACGTCTTCGATAGTCACCGAGCTTTCAGCCACATTGGTGGAAAAAATAATTTTTCGATTCTTCGAAGGCGCGACAGCGCGGTCCTGCCCTTCGGGCGGCAGATCGCCATGCAGCGCATACAGCATGACGCCGGAGGAGCGCGCCAAAGCTTCGCACGCCTGCATGCATTTCCTGATTTCGGCAGCTCCGGGGAGAAAAACAAGAATATGTCGTTTTGTTTCTTTCAGCAGCGCGCCCACCGCCGCCTCCACCTGCGCCTCCAGCGGCATAGACGTGTGCGCCGAATGCGTTACCGAGACGGGAAACATTCGCCCTGGCGATTCAATCAACGGAGGGTTTCCCAGTTTTTCGCGAATATTTTCCGCCGCCAAGGTGGCCGACATCAGCACGATCTTGAGATCAGGCCGGCGCTTCTGTAGGTCCAGCAACAAAGCCAGTGCGAGGTCGGTCTCGAGGTGCCTTTCATGGAACTCATCAAGAATCACGACGTTCACGTCTGGCAGCGAGTCACCAGCCAGAAGTTTGCGAGTAAGCACGCCTTCGGTGAGATACCAAAGCCTCGTGTCGCGAGAACCTACTTCCTCGAACCGAACTTGATAGCCGACGGTAACTCCGAGTTTTTCTCCCAGTTCTTCGGAGACTCGGCGCGCCGCCATTCTGGTCGCCAAACGACGCGGTTCCAGCACATAGACGCGTTTGTAACCTGCCTTTAAAAGCGCCGCCGGCACGCGCGTGGTCTTGCCCGCGCCTGGAGATGCTTTAAGCAGCAGCATCGTGCTACTATTCAGAAACTCGATGATCTCGGGCACGAGCGCATCCACTGGGAGCGTAGGCAAAGTTGCCAACGTTTTCTCATTGTTTACGCTGGAGGACGGCACGTAACGATCATCCCTTACTGACATTTGAAAATTATTTTCTCGGCGGCATCTGCGTGCCCGCCGAAGCCAGAGGGACATGCTGTCTAGATTTTTCTTATTGCTTTTTTTGAGTTTGACGCTGGCCGCAGGCGGCCACTGGGATGCCGATTCGTTAGCGTGGTGGGAACATGTGGAGTACTTGGCCAGCGATGAGCTGGAAGGCCGGGACGTTGGCTCCCATGGCTTTGATCTGGCGGCCAATTATGTCGCCACCCAATATGAGCGCACCGGCCTGAAAGCGGCGGGCGACGATGGGTACTTCCAAAAAGTTTGGTTCACAGAGTCATCGCTGGTTTGGGCCAGTGTTCGCCTGCAGCGCGCAGGCAAATGGGTGGACGTGCCGCTTCCCGGCGAGGCGCTGGTCAATTTCAGTTCGCATTCACCGGCGAAGATGACTGGCCGCATTGTGTTTGCCGGCTACGGATTGAAAATTCCCGAAGCCGACTATGACGATTTCAAAGGCCTTCCGCTAAAGGGCGCCATTGTCGCTTACCTGGCGGGCGCGCCCGACGATATCGCGGGCAACTTGAGAGCGCATTATGGGTCGAGCGATGTGCGCTGGCAGCAATTGAAAGCGGCTGGCGCGGTGGGCATGATTGCCATTCCCAATCCGAAGATGATGGAAATGCCGTGGCCGCGCCAGGCTGCCAGTTGGCCGTCTCCCAGGCTGTCGCTGCTGGATGCCGAGCTAAACCCGCTTCAGGGATTGCAATTCAGCGCGCAATGGAATCCCGCGCTGGCGGATGACTTATTGGCAGGCTCGGGCCACACGTTTGCCCAACTGCTGTCAGCGGCCGACCACAATCTGCCGTTGCCGCACTTTGCCACATCGGTGGAATTGCGGTCGGAAAGCAAGGCGCAAACGCGGCTGGTGAAGTCGAAGAACGTGGTGGCCGTTCATCCTGGCGACGACCCTGATTTGAAGGATGAGTATGTGATTGTCTCCGCTCATCTCGACCACCTGGGCATGGACAAAGCGGCGCACCGCATCTACCGTGGCGCAATGGATGACGCTTCCGGTGTCGCCTCCGTCATTGAGATTGCCAAGAAACTGAAAAATGTCTCCACCCGGCGCTCCATCTTGTTTCTGGCTTTGACGGCGGAAGAGAAGGGCGAACTGGGGTCGGCCTACTTCGCGCGTTATCCTTCCGTGAAAGGCCGACTGGTGGCCGACCTGAACATGGATATGTTTTTGCCCATCATTCCGCTGCGCTGGCTGGATGTGCAGGGGCTGGAGGAATCCACGCTGGGCGCAGACATCAAGGATGTGGCCGATGCCGTTGGCGTCACCGTGCAGCCGGACCAGGAGCCGGGCCGCAACCGGTTCACCCGCAGCGATCAATACAGCTTTGTCAAGGCGGGCATTCCCTCGCTGGCATTCAAGTTTGGCCACCGGAGAGACGACGCCGGCGAGAAGATCCTTGAGAACTGGTACGCCACGCGCTACCACAGCGTGCGAGACGACTTGAAACAGCCGGTTGACGTGAAGTCGGCCGTGCGCTTCAATGCCCTGCTGAAAGCGCTGCTGGTTCGCGTGGCCAACTCCGATGAAACGCCGCGCTGGCGCGAAGACAGCTTTTTCAAGCGCTTTGCCGATCCGGCCACGACGGGAGTCTCCGGCGCGGGAAGCTATTAGGTGTTTTCGCTGCATCTGACTTGCCCGCCCGACCAGGTGGAGGCTGTCTCATTCGAGTTATGGGAAGCGGGAACCGTGGGCATTCGCGAGGAAGACCGCGGCGCATCGGTTCAGATCATCGCCGCTTTTGAAGAGATATTGGCATCTGCTCCATTCAGCCAGTTTGATCCTCATTGGGAACGCGAGGATGAGACTGACTGGGTAGCTGTTACCCAGGATTCATGGCCCGCGCGAGAAGTAGGTGAACGAATCTACTTAGCCCCGGTTTGGAACCAGCAGCTCACTCCTGCAGGGCGCGTCCGAGTGATTCATAACCCTGGTCTGGCCAGCGGAACGGGAGAACATCCTTGCACGCAGCTTGCCCTGGATAGCCTTTCGCAATGCGTCAAGGCAGGCGACATTGTCGTGGACGTGGGAACGGGCTCCGGCATCCTATCCTTGGCGTCTCTGCGTCTGGGCGCGGGGCTTGCAGCCGCGCTGGATATGGACTTGCCTTCGCTGGCGACAGCGCAAGAGAATTTCGGGCTGAATGATTTCCCGGCGACTGTGGCGCAAGGGTCAGCCGAATGCATCGCTTCGGAGAGCGCAGATATAGCGGTGGCCAATATCAGCGGAACGGTCTTGCTCTCCATAGCCGATGAGTTACTCGGAATTTGCAAGCCTGGAGGCTGGATGATTCTTACAGGGTTCCCTGAAAGCGAGTTAGCGGCCGTACAGGGGATGTTTGGCTCCGGGGAAGTTACCGAGATGAATGAGTGGCGCTGTCTCACGCTACGAATGTAGTTTCTGGAGTGCCGTCTCCAGACGCTGCCCTCCCTTCAGCACGGGAGCGAAGATATCTCCTGTTTTCTGAAAGCGCGCAATCGAGTTATGCAGGCGAAAATCGGACGGGCGCAAACCATGCTTCACCTCTTTCCATTCAAGCGGCGCGGCCACCGGTGCGCCATCATAGGCGCGAACCACATAAGGCGCGGAAATTGTTTTGCCGGAACCGATCTGGAGATAGTCGAAATAGATGCGGTTCTTTTTCCGCTTCTCGACAGATCGAGGAGTAGTGAACAGATTCGGCGCACGGTCCACTGCGAGGTGAGACAGAATCTCGGCCAGGCTGCGGACCTGCTCAAACGTATAGATAGGTTCCAGCGGCACATAGATATGCATGCCGTCTCCGCCGGTGGTTTTCGCATAGCCGGTGAGTCCCAGGTCTGAGAGTATTTCTCGAACTACTAACGCCGCATCTACGACAAGATCGTAGGTGGCTTCCACTGGATCGAGATCCAGCAGCATCCAATCGGGATTTTCTAACTGGCCCACGCGGCTCATCAAGGGATTTTGATCGATGCATCCCAGATTCACGAGATAAAGCAAACTCGCTTTGTCGTTCACAACCGGGTATTGGTTGATTTTGCCCTGCTCTTCAATGGGCTCCAGGCGAAACCAATCGGGAAAGTGAGTGGCATTTTTCTGGAAGAAATAAGCGCCGTGAACTCCATTCGGATAGCGCTTCATGGACAGCGGGCGGTCTTTCAAGTGCGGAACCAGATATTCGGCCGCCTGTTCGTAATAGTGAATCAGATCGCCCTTGGTCCAGCCTTCCTTGGGGAAAAAGACTTTGTTCAAGTTGGTGAACTTCAAAGGCCGCTCAATTTCAGCCTCCCGCACCACTTCTTTGACAGCTTTGTCTTCGCGCAAGCCAATGAACACGGGCGCGCGCAGATTGCGGTCCTCCGTCCAATCCAGGAATCGAACTTGGCAGATCAGTTCCGGCCGGACCCAGGTGACGCCTTTTATTTTGGGCTTGGGCGTCAGCGGGCAGGTCTTGCTGATGAGCGGCTCCAGGCGGCTGTAGATGGATTTCATCAGCTTGTGGTCAAACCCGGTGCCCACCTGTCCCACGTGGCGCAATTTTCCGTCTTCATTCACGCCCAGCACCAGCGCGCCAAAAAATTCGCGCTCGCCGGCGGTAAAGCCGGCAATGACGAATTCCTGTTCATTGTTGACTTTCATCTTTTGCCAGCTTCGCCCGCGCGCGCCCGTGTAATGGCTGCGCCGGTCCTTGGCAATCAAGCCTTCCAGGCCCATCTGGCGAGCCGCGTCGAACATTTTTTCGCCGTCGGTGTCGAACGCTTCCGACAGCCGGATTTGGTTCGAAGGCTTGACCAGCGAAGTCAGCAGGCGTTTGCGGTCTTCTAATGGGACCGAGCGCAAATCGCAACCGTCCGCGTAAAGAATGTCGAACAGAAACAACGTGGCTGGATTTGTTTCCTGAAGCTGTTTCAGCGCTGATTTGCTGGCCCCAATGCGCGGCTGAATCAGGGCGAAGCGCGAACGGCCTTTTTCATCCAGCACGCAAATTTCTCCGTCCAGCCACGCTTCTTTCGCACTGACGTGCTGCGGCAAGTCAGCCAGCTCTGGATATTGCTGCTCACAACGCAAGCCGCGGCGCGATGTAATTTCCAGCGTGCCCGAATGAATTTTGCAAAGCGCGCGCACGCCGTCCCATTTCACTTCATACAGCCATTCGTCGCCGCTGGGGGGCTTGGTGGCCAGGCTGGCCAGCATGGGTTCGACAGCCGCCGGCAGAGGAGCCTTCTTAGCACCAGGCAGCGGATCTTTCTCGTCGGCAATTTCTTCCTGCGTGCGGCAGGTCTTCACGCTCCAGGCAAATTGGTTGATGTCGTAATCGGCAACGGCGTGTTCATCCTTTTTCTTGATCAGCAGCCATTCGTTGCCTTTGGTTTTGCGCGTGGCGGATGGCTTCATATGAACAATGGCGAATGAACCGTTGAGCTTGCTGCCATGCAGTTCAAATTTGAAATCGCCGCGCTCCAGTTGCTCCTGCGCGCCTGCGTCTCCCAGAACTTCATAGGTGCCGGTGTCCCAAAGCATGACGCTGCCGCCGCCATAATTTCCCGCCGGGATGTTGCCTTCAAAGGTGCCGTAATCCAGCGGGTGGTCTTCCACTTTCATGGCCAGCGGTTTTCGGTTCGGGTCCAGGCTGGGGCCTTTGGGAACGGCCCAACTGACCAGCACGCCGTTGACCTCCAGCCGGAAATCGTAATGCAGATTGGTGGCGTCATGCCGCTGCACGCAGAAGAAGCCGCCGCGGTCGCTGGAAGACTCAATCTTGCGCGGCGCGGGTTCCGGCGTGGCCTGGAAATTGCGCTTTTTCTCGTAGTCGGACAAAGACATGCGTCAAAGACCTCTTGGGCGATAATAGAATTCTCCCCCGCTGATCTTGAGATGAATTTTTCAGAACAGCTCAAAAGCCAGCTCAACATTGTCGATGTGGTCCAGCAGTATGTCCGGCTCAAGCGCCAGGGCAACGGGCTGCGCTATGTGGGATTGTGCCCGTTTCATTCGGAAAAGACGCCTTCTTTCGGCGTCCACAGCGGGCTGGGTTATTACAAATGTTTTGGCTGCGACGCATCCGGCGACGTTTTCAAATTCGTACAGGAAATAGAAAGTTTGACATTTCCTGAAACGTTGAAGGTGCTCGCCGAACGCTACGGCATTCCCATGCCGGAACGCCAGCGGTTTGATCAGCCAGAGGAGCAAAAGCGCGCGGCACTGCAAGAGATGCATGAAATTGCGGCTGAACTGTTTCAAAACAATCTGCGCGGCGCGGCGGGCGCGGCGGCGCGCAAATATCTGGAATCGCGCAATGTGTTCAAAAGCGCGATGGACGAATTTCGCATCGGGCTGGCTATGGATTCGTGGGACCAATTAACCCAGCGGCTTCAGCGCTTCGGCCCGGCACTTCTCGCCGAATCCGGGCTGGTGAAAGCGCGCGACAGCGGCGGCGGGTTCTTCGACATCTTTCGCGACCGCATCATGTTCCCCATACACAATGAAGCGGGCAAGCTGATTGGCTTTGGCGGGCGCGCGTTGAGCAAAGACGTTCCGCAAAAATATTTGAATTCGCCCGAAACGCTTCTTTACCGAAAGTCATCCGTCCTTTACAACCTGCACCGCGCCAAAATCGACGCGCGAAAAAATGACCGAATGATTTTGGTGGAAGGCTATATGGATGTAATCGGAATCTACTCTTCTGGCGTCCATGAAGTGGTGGCCATCAGCGGAACAGCCATGGGAACGGATCAGGTGCGCGCCATCAAGCGGCAGGTGGCGCATCAGCAGGCGGCGCGCGGGGAAGTGATTTTGAATCTGGACCCGGACGCGGCCGGAACGCGCTCCACTGAAAAGCATATTGCCACGTTTCTGGCGGAAGGCTTGCGCGTGCGCGTGCTGGAAATTCCCGGCGGCCTGGACCCGGATGAATACATTCAGCAGTTCGGCGTGGAGGAATACCGCAAGCTGCTGCAATCGGCCGCTTCTTATTTTCACTGGCTGGCGGACCGGGCGCGCAACAAGTTCGATATGCGCACGCCGGAAGGGCGCGTGGACGCGTTCCAGTTTCTGTGGCCGTCCATTCAGCAAGTGGCGGACCGGCTGGAGCGTTCCGCCATTGCGCGCGACGTGGCCGATTATTTAAACGTGGACCGCGAGCTGGTGCTGCAGAAATTCAAGGGCGCGCCGAAAGCGCAAGCCAGCGCCGCGCGGCCCATTTCATCCGCCTTGCCGCCGAATGAAAAACTGCTGCTCAGCGCCCTTCTGGCCAGCGCGGATGCGCGCGCGGCCGTGCGGCATTACATGGCGTCTTCGGCGCATTTTCCATTGCTCGAAGCGCGCGATGTTTTTGAAGCGGTGCTGGGTTTCGATGAAGAGGCCGACGCTTTCTCCATGGAGGCTATCTCGGGCAAGCTGAGCGAACGCTCGCGCCGGATTCTGTCCGAGATTGGCTTTGGCGAATCGGCGATAGAAGAACAGGCCGCGGCCGGCCAGGCGCTGGATTGCTTGCGGGCCCTGGAAACAAAGGCCGCCGGCGTTCAGACGGACACTCTGAAGCGGCGCATCAAAGAACTGGAAGCCGCGGGCAATATGGAAGGCGCGCTGGCAGCCATGCAAGAGTTGAACCGCCTTCAAAAGGGGCAATCCGCATAACGGGTGCGTGTTGTACCATGAGACACAAGGAAGCTGGATAGGTCACTGAACGGGTACCTGTGCCACGGCGCTCTGCTTGGAGAGCGGCAGCATAAGGTAGTGCAAAGGAAAAGGGCACTTGATGCAAGACAGCGAAAAGGGCTTCGCACTTTACGACGATGTCGCCAGTGCCGTGCGGGAGGATTTGGCCGTTGATGCCGACCTGCACGACATGTACGTTGACCTGGAGAGCCCTGCCTCGTCCGACCTGCTTGACGATTCCAAAAAAGACGATGACGCCGAAGACCTGAACGAGCTGGATCTGTCGCCCGGCGCGATGGACAAGAATAACGATTCGGTGCGCGTCTATCTGCGCGAAATGGGCATGGTGCCGCTGCTGACGCGCGAAGGCGAGATTGAGCTGGCCAAGCGCATTGAGCGCGGCGAAAGATCCGTCCGCAAGGCGCTTTCGCGTTCTCGCCTGGTGATTGAAACACTTCTCGACGTGAAGGAAGCGCTGGAGCGCGAACGGCTGCCGGTGAGCGAAGTTTTGCAGGTGGCCGAGCCTGCCTTGTCGTCCGGCGCGGAGCTGGGCGAAGAAATGCAGCCGCCGCCTTTGCAGCCGCTCAAGGAAGAGCTGCTGAAGTCGCTGGCGGAAATTGAGCGGCTTTACAAAAAGTCGCAGCAGACCAGCCAGAAGCTGCTGGCGGCTCCGCGCAACAGTAAGCCCAAGCAGAACCGCAAGCTGCGCTATGAAGCTGCGCGGCTGATTATTTGCATGTCGCAGGCGGTGCGCGCGCTGCCGTTTTCGCAGCGCTTCCGCCGTTCGCTGATGGAGCGGCTGCGCTGCGCCGTGAACCAGGTGAAGCCGCTGGAGCAGGAAATTGGCCGCTTGCATCGCAAGCTGGAGCAGGCGCACGGTTCGGAATCGAGCGTTATTTCGGCCATCCGCAAGGAATTGAAATCGCTGACGGCGCAGGTGGAGGCGATTGAAGAAAAATGCGGCACCAGCGCGATGGATTTGAAGCGCACGCTGCAAATTGTGGAGCGCGGGGAATGCGAAACGGACGCCGCCAAGAAGCGCCTGATTGAGGCGAATCTGCGCCTGGTGGTTTCGGTCGCCAAGCGCTACACCAACCGCGGAATGCAGTTTCTGGACTTGATTCAGGAAGGCAACATCGGGCTGATGCGCGCTGTGGACAAGTTCGACTACAAGCGCGGCTATAAATTTTCGACGTATGCGACGTGGTGGGTGCGCCAGGCGGTGACGCGCGCCATTGCCGACCAGGCGCGGACAATTCGCATTCCCGTGCATATGATTGAGACCATCAACAAGCTGGTCCGCTTGCAGCGGTTGATG
>Ga0209208_10007995_pt1 | contig 14188 bp, 15 predicted proteins | sample S1TSphfallax_3_FD_187694 | JGI IMG/M metagenome (GOLD analysis project Ga0209208, IMG submission 187694) | Host-associated microbial communities from peat moss isolated from Minnesota, USA - S1T2_Fd - Sphagnum fallax MG (SPAdes) (version 2) | ecosystem: Host-associated > Plants > Peat moss >...
TCTGCAACTGTCCATGGTTTTTGTATGGAATTTGTTTTTGGTGATACTTGACAGATTGTTGTCTTTGGTGTGAATTAGACATAGCAATTGATGACTTCATCCTTCTCTCCTTGATTGACATCACACCATCAGGCATTGAAGAGTACAAGTATCAAGACTTGCAGCTCTAGTACTCAATCTAGACGCTCACCTTGCTCTATGGTAAAAACCGAGACTCTCTTTTTGCTTGGTTTCTTTGAAATCAATCAACCTTTGAAGCTTTACTGATTTTGTTTCTCTGTGTGGCTCTTGGTATCTTGCTTCAAAAAGCATGGTTCTGGTGTGCTTTTAGGCATGTTGGTGGTTAAGCTTTGGAGGCATGTAAATGGTAACCTTTGGAAAAACATGCATCACTTGTGGAACGTTAATGTGCTTTCTTTTGCTTGCCGTAACTAATATAAGCGCTTTAACTACCAACCTAACTTTTGGAGGTGTGATTATGGGCTTGTAACTTTTTACACTTGTTCTAAATGGGAGATTGCGCTTGATCTTAGAACTTGAAAATAGTATGAAGGCCTTTGTGATGGCTATGGTTATGAAATTGATATGAAAAAGTTGCTGTCTATAGTGCAAACATGGGTTTGGCCTTGTGAATTTGCACTGGACTGGATATGTGGGTCTTATTGGGTACATGCGTGACCTTATGCACCATCCACACATGGAGGGAACTCTGCTAAATTAATGTTTAGTAGGGCGTGTTAACTCATTGTTAAGCGAGAAGGTTGCTAACATCTCATCTTTATGAAATGTAGACTTCAGCCAAAACAATCCATTCAAGCAAAGGAGAAATGAAATGATTTGTGGACATTGCAAGAAGCAATGACACACAAAGAATATAAACAATCTTCAAAATAAATTGAAGGAAAAGGAGATGGTACCCTATCGATCAGGCTTTTGCACAAGAAAAAAAGTGTTCTTTGTCCATTCATGGTTGGGGTTCCAAAAATGGGTTTCTAATTGAAAATGGATTGCAAAGTATATTTTACATTTTCCTAATGTCTAGTATATTACAACTATGGTGTATTGTTGTGTTCCTACAATTAGAGTATTGAATTAAGGAAAAAAAGAGAAATCTTATAATTAAACCCTAAACTTTAAAACATATTTGTTTGGTTTTAAAAGCTCAATTTGACATTTTTGTGTTTTTCTTGTAAACCAAAATATTGATGCATATAAAAAATCATCACCATCACACAAATTATCTTATATTGAACTATTCACTTTTTCCTACTTAAATTTTTTTCATATAAATGTTGTTTGTAAAAGGTAACCTTAAGAAAATCATGGAATCCTTTTTCCTTTTTTTTGGAACCCCAATTGTGAATGGACTGTAAACTATTCCCAAAGGTAGAACTAGGCCAATGGGACAAAAACAATACTCATCATCTACCCCCTATAGATATTTTATCTACACTTTAAATAGATCATTGATTATATGATTACTCACAAAGATGCTTCACGAGCCATGTTTAAAGGTATCGCCTTCCACATTTGATACTAATAAGAAGGAAAATATTTTGGTAAACATGGTAATGGAAGTCTACCGGAAGCAAAATATTGAAAGATGTGGCATTCAAGGAAAAATAATCATTGAAATCCAAATTGGTTGATTACATCCTTCGTTGACACTCAAATCTAGAGATGATGAAAGCTTTGGGCTATCCAAGATGACAATGTTCATACAATGTGTCCATAACAACCATAATCCTAAAGTATAAGGAAGATAGAGATAGGAAGAAGGTTCAAAAAACATTGTTGTGTGAGTGAAATATGTACAAAGCTAAATAGAACAATACTCACATGAGGGTAACCTAGGCCTTCATTTAGCCCAAGCACATCATGTAGCAAAATCAAATTCCAATAGTTGTCACATTAGGCATGTGTAAAAGGTGTTGTTGGTGATTAACACATTTGAAATTAAAATAGTCAACTTGTTGGAGGTATGGATATGAGGATTAGCTAATTACTTTTGGTAGTTTTGGGATTGCCAAACATTAATTTTGTGTTTGATTTCATGATGATGAAATGGCCAACAATTTTTTAAATTCTCCTCAATTTCATGCATGAGTTGTACATTCAATGCACTTATAGAAATCTTGTCCATATGAACTAATGTTTTGCTTGTGATTGTTGTTCGAATCAACTACTTTCTAGCAAACAATAGTACTATGCTTTCATGCATAAGTAGATAATTAGTGAAAGGGGGGGTTAGTTAGAGGTAGGTTCGAAGTTGATAATAAATACAAGTCATATGAATGATGCACTTGTATCCCAAACTTTTGTTGAGCACGGGGTTGTCCTTTTTTAAAAAGCACCAAGAGTTCCCAAATTGACCTCTTCATATTAAACTCCATTGCTACTATTCAAATGCATGCCACATGTTACAACCAAAACAATGTGAGAACAAAAGTCCTTTGTTGTCAATGGTCATGCAAAGCAAGCCCCAACTATGGCTATGTTGGAGTAAACACCCAACACAACTTATATATTGAGCTTTACAGAAATTTGGCAACATTGGTCGTGGTGGAAGAAGGAGCAGGTGTGGAAGATTTAGGGTTTAGGGTGGACTTCAAATCTGAACCCTAAATTCTTGTGCAAACTCCTCCAGAGGGTTTGATGAGAAAGAGGAATATTTTTGCATTTGATTTTTGCCAAGAGATGTGTCAAAGCTGCTTCTCCCTTCTTCATTGTTCAAGCCCATTAATCACATTAAAGCATGTATTTTTACATGGTCCAAATGCTGCAATTCAAGTTGAAAAAACTTGGGAAAATTTTATGGTGGCTCTTGGCTTGGGTACATGAGCAGCCAAAACATCAAAGATTTCGAGCTGCGAAATTTTGCAAATTCATTTATTTATTGATGCGTATACCCAATTTTTCTTGATTCAAAACAAAATTATGAGCCTTGGCCAGTGGGTAATTGTAAATCTGAAATACATAATAGTCAGGTAGAATAAATAAAGGGTTACTATGTATTAGTTGGGTAAGGTAATCATGGGTTTTTAAAAATAAAAATATTAATTTACAATTAATTTTAGTGTGGCTAATGATTAAAAAAGAATATTATGTGAAAAAATTCTCTGTTTTTAAAAAAACATTTCCCCAAAAATCCAAAATTTTGTTTTTGCCACAATCACCTACAACATGAAAGGGTGCTTAAGATTTGGTACTTTCATATGTTTAATATCACCAAAATTGGCCAAATATATTCATGAACTATCACCACTTGAGCAACATCAAAAAATTGACAAAAAGAGAGAAATAAATAAAAACACCAAGGGTAATGAAATGGGTATTAGAAAAAAAATAAAATAAATTGGATAATGTATATATTTATCTAAATATTTACATTCGGGTATACCTGGAAAAATCTTTATCCAGCCCACATCAGCAACTTTTTTGTGTGGCAAAATTTTGCCATTTGAGAAAGGATTTTTGTGAGGGGAAAATGGGCAAATTTTGTCAAATTTCCCCCAAAAAATAAAATAAAATAAATCACCAGATTTCTACCATAGTTTCAAGGAGGTAGCCATAACCTGATCTTAAACAAAAGAGGTTTTATACATCCAAAAAATTGGTCTCAGGACCAGACTGAAAGTTCCATTGAAAAAACACACACACAAAAAAAAACCAAAGAATTAGAATTAGGAAAAAAGGTTCTTTTCAAAATCAAGAATTGAACAACATTGGAATGAACATAATATGAGAATAGATTCAATTGTGAGTCTAAAATTGAAAACATTGGAAGGAGAATGAGTTGGGATATGTTTTTTAATTCGTAGCACTTCGAGGGTAAAAGGGCGTGTTGGAGCTCTAAGATGAGGACTAGGACAAGTGATAAGTGGGTTGATTATTCATACAAACTTGCATAAACCAAACAACAAGTTGATTAGTGCATAGTTGGAGCACTTTTGGTGCATGGATGAACCACAGGCATATACAGACTAACAAGAAAGAAATCACCACCTTCCCTTTTATAATATTCTTTGTGATTAATCACGAGGGTTACATCCAAATGTTATTTTGTCTCGATGAAAAATTAACAATGAAAGGTTTTGTGAACAAGTTTGTACTTGTAAGAGGGGGAAGGTGCTTTGGGTTTAAGGTTTAAAGTGATAACTTTAATTAATGACCTAACATGAGTTCCCCAAGTATTTAGCCAACAAGATTCTTGCATGGCCACCTTCTGTGATCTCCTCCTTGACTAATTCAAGTTCCGATGCATGTATGAGTCGCACTATGTAAGCAGAAATTCTCTTCTTCATTTACTGTCTCCGCAGTCGCAGGACTTGGGGTCCTCCCTCTGTGGCAGAAGCTCAGTCCAAATGTGCTCAGGTGCATTTGCCCGGAATACAACAGTGCTACCACTGAAGTGGGATACGCTCAACCAACAACTCCGAAGGAATGTCTTCGTCCAACTCTGAGGAGCTCCTGGTGCTGCTGCTGCTGCTGAGGTTACAACTTTCTGGCTTCACCTTCTGCTTTTGGCCCGGCGAGTGTAAAACTGCGCCAGATGTATGCACAACATGAGAGGAAACCGGGCCTTCGCTTTCCCCTTTACCGAGGCCCGCCCTTCGAATCTTTGCTATCCATGATGTCTTAGATGAAGTCTTTTGAGAGATACGAGACTATCTCCTGGCATACGAGCAAATAGGTGGGGGACTAGTAATAGCAAACCACTTGGGCTAATCATTATGATGGGACAATCAAAAATACTGAGCAGTTGTCAGATGTTATTTATTAGCCTTTTGTACAGGGTCACACAGATACTGCGCCTTTTACCAGTCATGGCAAGCTGTGCAATTATGCTGATAGAAAACAATTTTCCTGAGCCAAACTGGCATATTTTAAGTTTTCTTCATCCAATTTTACTGCGCAGGATCACATACTGAGCACCGCTGGAGATGCTCTTAGAAAGAGGACCCTGTATATATACATATAAACAAGGATGCAAATCCATCCACAAAAGTACAAAGAATGTCGATGCAAATGTAAACACACAAAAGGAAAACCAAGACAATCAAAACAGGAGTAATGAAGTGGAAGATGTAATGCTATAAGGGCATCCTACGGCACAAATCAGGTAGCGATGGAGGGGCACTAGTTGGTATGTGTGGAAGAGATGAAGAACTGTGATTAGGTGTGGCAGCTTGTTGAAGAATCATGATGACTTGCGCACACTGCAGAGCTATCTATCGACATTTGTTGCCTATAATGAGATATAAGCATCAAAGGTACCAACAGAGATTACTGGAGATGGCATGTCAGACTCAATCAGAAAATGTGAAATCCATATAGGCATGAGACGCTTGGATGCCACTTGCCCTGGAGCAGTGTGTGGTTCGATTTGAATCCATAATATTACAGACTTTGGATTCTATGGTCTAAATTTGCACTATCCAATTGGCAAAATGTCTGTTTTCTGGATGGCAATCACAGTGCACTTTCGCAGCACATCAGGCACCCTAATCAATTCACCACGTTGCTTGAATGCAATTAGCTGAAGTCGATCTCTGATGAAATCGAACTAGTTCACTTGAATCAACACTATCTACGGTCTGTGGGAAATTTTGCAGAAGTTCCATTTGAAGGCTTGTCGATGCACAGCCCAACAGTGAGGATCTTGACACAGGAAGTGTAGTGGAAGGTTCTAGGTTTAAACCATTATCTCCTCAAAAGTTGAAGTGCTTTACGCTGGCAAAACAGCTCCAAACACAGCTACTTTACACAGATCCAAAAGTGACATTCATGTGACATTTTATATGACATGGGTTTCATTTGAGAACCCATGTCCTAATGACATGGCCATGTCATGAATCATGTTGAATAAGATGTATGTGCAATGTCAAGAGGACATTTGCACATAAACAAAATGACCTATTCATGTCAAATGGATCTTTGTCTATTTGACATTGTTATGAAGACACATGTGGGTTCAGCTATGAAGACAGGATAACTTAAACACACAGACACCTCATCTACCCATTTCCTTCAAATAAATTTAATATTTGCTGTCAAACAAAAACCAGAAATCACATAGCTCCAATACATACCCCACTCTTCCTAAAAGTGGGAAGAAGGTGATCAACATCTTATTCCAAAGACATTGCTGGAAGAACTGTTACTCCTTGCAGGGTATCCATGTTTCTCCCCCACTAAAATGTTCTATCCCTAAGTGTCATCCATGTCATCAACCCTTGGGACCTCAGACAACACATCTTTCCTCTCAGCTGCTCACGGCACATACTCTGCCAGTCTAACCCATCCACAAGCTTTTGCAAATAGGGAAAGATCATGGAATCTGCTACAGGATGCATAATCCTGGCAGGAAGAATTTCTCAGCATCCAGCACAAATCCAAAATCAGATCCTGCTCACACCTCCTACCGGCTTCCAGATCCAATCTTTCCAATGAAGAGCACCAATTTTTGTCCACTACCAGGGCAGTCATTGAATTACTAGTCCTTCCCACCTGATCACCAAACCACAGGGTTGTTTTGACCAATTTGATCATGAGAAAAGAGCAGAATGCCACTTAGTATTTAGTACTGTTAGACCCATGTTAGTGCCATCAAGATAGAATATTTCTACTCTAGTAGAGAAGGTAGATTAGTTCCTAATATCCAACAATAACCATCAATGGAGAACTCCATGACAGGGGAGGTAGCCAAAAAAATGTTGTCAGTTTGTGCCAACCCAAAAAAAACACAGCAAGGAAGATAGTGATCATAACCTTCTGAGTGTCACTCACATATCTATGAAATTGCAGAGAAATCTCCACAACAACAATTTGAAGGCAACTTGGCAATGAGTGCAGTCATAACCTTATGAGTGTCACTCACAAAGCATTTGGAGCTTCACCTTTGTCATGAATGGCCATGACTAGCTGCCATTACTCCCCACTGACTTCCACCAACAGTATGTGCTGAATTTCTGTAACATTTCCAGGATCAATGGAAGACTCAGTTACAATTTCAGCTAACTCCAACAATAAAGATACAAGCTTGCATATTCAACATTGACTCAGCTGATAGCATACCTCAATGAATGCTGGTCCAACTTGTCAATGATTAAACCAGTAACAATGATCTGGCACTCATCCTCCTTGTGTTCATGGTGGGATGTTCACAACTTAAGCATCTAAGTATTTCCCACCAGTACAAACCAGCAACCTGCAGCCAAGCATGACCACGATACCAGATTCTGTCTTTTACTGTCTGTTGCTCCAGTAAAACCATGCCTATGAGATAGTGAAGAAAATGCTACAAAAACACTTGGTAGGTAACTGTTGTGTCCATTCCAGCCAAAATAAAACAAACATGACAAGGAGCACAGTCATGACCTTATGAGTGTTACTCACAAATTACCAGAGCATCATCTTCACATGAATGGCAGTGACTTGACACATTTTCTGTTACTTCAGTGAAATCAATACACTTGTCAGAGAAGCTGGAAGAATCAATAAGAAATTTTCAATTTACCTTGTGTTTGGCTGTAGCAGGTTGTGTCCAAAGACAGTAAGGCATCCTTCACTGCCAGCCTCAAAACAAATGGGTTGCACAGAGTGCAGAACAAGCATACAAGGCATTTGTCCTTTCCACTACTTTTTCACTACCTGTCCTCCAACAACAAGCACAAACTTCAATGACTATCCTGTTATGATAACCTTAATGTAATTAACTATACAGAAACCAGAATATGCAGATGAGACAGTAAGGAGATTGGTTTTCACCATCCTCAATTGCACAGTTTCCTGACCAGTTTTGCTTTGAAATAGCATTGATCCCAAAAACCTGCCACACTCTGTGAGCCCTCAACCAGCTTTGTAACGGCAGGAAGCTGGTTACAAAGCTTCACCAACACATCCCAAGTTAAATGAAACATGGGATGGTAAGACACTCAACCCAATGGTGGATACATGAATGTCAGCAACAAAAGAAAAAAGTGCAAATTACCTTGTCCCACATTGATTGTGGCATTGCGATGAAGAGAGTCAGGATTGTGCATCCTGATCATATGTAGCCTTCCAACCCTGTGCAGGCATGTTCAATAGCCACAGAATCTGAAGAATCTGTACATGCACACTCCAGTTTGTTGGACCTGATTCAAGAATTCCCACAGCATTCCTTGCTTTTATAACAACTTGCAGAGCCAAAGCAAAAACCCTAATCTTGCATGCAAACAACCAATAACATAATGATCTGTACCTGCAGCCTCAAGTTTTGAGGGAAGTCACAAGGGTTCCAGTCATAGGACCTTGAATGAAATCTGACCTGATGGAACTGGACAATATGCAAGCATGCATAAGAACGAGGCACACTAGAGCTAAAAGACTAACATGTAAAGTATTTAGCAGAATTACATGTCTGGAACAGAATTACATGTCTGGAACAGAATTAGACACCTGTAGCAGAATGGAATGCTCACCTGAGATGTGTAAGTGCTTGTGCAATTATTCAAAATACCCTTGAAGAACTCAGAATACTCAACAGACCATTTGGGTTGTGGGAAAAAGAAACAGGATCATTCTGTCTGGAAGTGTTGCAGGAAAAACAGGAGAGAGAGAGAGATGTACATAGGTGCCATGAGGAGAACAAGATAAGTTGTTGGATTCTGATATCAAAAAATGGGATGAGGATAGAGGTGAGAGCACTGGAAAGATGTGGATTGCTTCCAAAATTTGCATGTAGCAACCTATCCAGCTCTTTGGCTTTACACCTGGGACCTCTACAATCACATCTGCTGGAGCAGATAGATTCAGCCATCCAAAACCACATTCTAATTGAACTAGAGAAGAAGCTTCACATGTCCTCCCACCTGCTTGGAGATAAATGGCCAATCACTTCACCAACAAGTTCATACACCTAGGCCATTTCTCAGCAACTTTGCAATTGTGGTTTTGGCATTGTAAGATTGATGTCTCTTTCCACATGCTGGCATCCACCATGATGCAAAATGCCAACCATGGATTCGATCCAAATACGCAGCAGAAAAGCCTGAGTTTCACCATTATGGATGGCAAAGAAAAAACTGAAGTACTGAACACATTGTACTTCTAGTTATTACTTTAGACTTTCATGCATGAGCTGAATTGGAAGCTGAAGGAAAAAATAGGAGTTACTTGTGGCAGCCTGCTGAACAGCAGACAGCCCTCCACATGTTCAAACGATAAATTGGAGATCCTTGTTACTCCACCCACTGACATTCATCCTGCTGCTATAGACCAAAATTGGACTGGAATATTCAGCAAGAGTAAAGCCAGATGACCCAAATTCTGAGCATATGTGCTGAAATCAATGCTTGCACTGCTTGCCGAGATTTCAACCCAGGTGGCCATGATTCCTATCTACTAGACTATATTGGCTCAACTTTTGAGGAAGGTTTCCTCACTCAACCATGTTGTACATCTTATGAGGCTGCTTCACACCATTAATGAAATCAAGGAACGAAGTGGGCTCTTTCCACTTAAAGAGAAATCTGAAAAATTGGTTCTGGTTCTCTATAAATCATCAATATCCTAACAAGACAAGCATACTGACGGAGAGCTTGAATTACCTCTTTTGGAAAATGCTTCCTCCTGGAGAAACCTTTAAATCCTCTGCAGAAGATGACTTTAGAAATGATCATTGATCTCAATGAACAACATCATGGTCCGCTGAACTTGCATATTCCAACAAAGCTCTCACTTGCAGAAACTGTGTTCAGTACTTCCAGAAAGCATAATTTTCAAATGTGTAATGCCCAACAACAAGACAAGACAGCAAAGACAACAATAAGGGTCAAGTGCTGACACCTCGTTGCACTTCTCTATCAACTCCTGGAACTGCTGTCTCTGGTGGATTTGGTCTCGGCTCTGGGATACATCCAGGGCATCATCCATGGGAGTTTCTCGAGAAGCTTGAAAGGGTCTTGGCGGGCTAAGGTCGCGTCTAGTTGTCTTGTTGTCGAGTCGTGTGTAAACTCTAGGCTAGGTTGTGGTGAACTATTATGGGTTATGGTGAGCATTTGTTATCCACTCCAAGAACACCGATCCACATTGCACAGTAGTATTAGTGTGAACAACTCTGAGGAGAGAACTTCATGGAACATTTCCTATTGTTGCTGGTTTGAACTTGGGGCAGACAGCCATGACATGAAGGAGCCGCTTGTTGTTTTATTGGAGAGAGAGAGAAAGAGATAGTGGGTGTGGGTGTGGGTGTGGATATCGTGCAGAAATGGCAGGGGCTTTGAATTGCATGATTTCTTCAACGCTTTCACACGCCGATCTGCTAACACCCTACAAGAAACTCAAGGGGAGTTGCTGGAAATGCAGGCCATGGTTTGTGCAGCAGCAGCATGATGGGTATGGAAGAAGAAAACATGCAATTGTTGCTGCTGCCGCTTCATCGTCGTCGTCGTCGTCGTCAACAACTTCTACCACGGCTCCTCCTCCTCCTAATGTATGCCACGATTTGGCTTCTTAATGTATGTATGCCAAAGTTTGCTTCTTTTGAAATCCGAATTTGTTTTCCTTCTGTGCAATTTGTCCAAGTTCCAAGGAACCTCGTTTTGTGAAATGAGAACAAATCTGTGGAAAACAGGGAAGACTTTGGGTTGCCAACAAACACGGTGATATGACTAGTAATCTGGCTCTTTAGGTTTAGGACTTCTGTCTCCTTTTGTGAGATGGGATGTTTTCTAAGAAGCTCTATTAAGGGGGGAAAGAGAAAGGAGAAATGTGGTAACCTTAGCTTCCAGCATAACTCAGAAGCCCACCCCTCCTGTTCGCACTCATGGCATAAGAAGGCATGTTGACCCAAGAAACAGCAGTGTGATGTCATTGGTACTAAATAGCCTTTGGAGTTGCAAGGGAGATGATGATGGCACCTTGCAAAAACAATTGAAGTGCAAACTTTCATGGTGTGAAACTTAGGGCAATCTCCTTTCTCTTGTCGTCTATCTGGTAGGAAATTGTACACTTCTCTGAACAAGGACTTGCTTGCTGCCAAGAAGGTGAAAGAGACACTCTGTCATGCTTGTACAGAGGCACATGACATCATCCGTTATATTGTGTAGTTGATGATGTTACAAAGAAGAACAATTCACATACAAGGGGTACCCATGAGCTTGAAAGCCTAGGCCAATTTTCGCTTGACAATCTTGATTAAATTGTAATGGTGTGAAAGAAAGCATGTGTGCCAGTGTTCAGAAGCCATTTTAGGGATTGTAAATCGGTATGTCAATAGTTTGATGTGGGTTTTCCGGTGGTTTTCCAGACTGACTATGCTTACATGGAAAAAGAGAATAGTGTGAAACTGGTATGCCCTGTGTGCTATCAACCTCTGGTTCAAACAGGCAGAAAAGGACTGCACCCGTAAGCTCCAAGCTCTCTTCTACTTGATATACATAATTTTTCTCATCTTGCAAAACTGCTAGATATCATTTCCTGATCATTCATGGTGGTCAGTTATAAATCCTGGTGTTTTTATTGCTCCCTCCACAGTTTCTGCTTTCAGAGAGGGTGGATTGCAGAACCTGTAGATGTTATTCACAATGGATATTATATAGCAGCTAACAAAAGCAGCTGACAGCCATTGAATTAGACTTGTGGCCGATGCCCAACAACCAATTGCAATTCCTTCCCATGATGTAAGGCTTTTGAGGCATAACCAGTTGCAGCATTCAGCAACACTTATGACAAATATTGTCTGTGGAGATTTTGATCCTAGTTTTGGTTTGACCTTCAGTATCCACAAATTGGCATGTAGAGTTCACTCCTCACTAGTTTATCTACAACAAGGTGTGAATCCCATCACCTTCACACCATGGAGTTTCAACCAAGTGACAGGGATGGGTGAATGGTTGGGCTTGATGGTTGGGTTGTGTAGGTTAGTTGTGGATGCATCATCATTTCGGTGTGAGAGCTGTCATAAGCCATACATGAGCATGACAGGAATCATAGACTTGACCATCTCAGGGGGAGCTCAAGATTTGGAGGAAGCCTTACCAAGTGGAGTTGCTCTGTTTCAGTCAGTTTTTCTTTCCTTATATATATTGTTTGCAACTTGAAGATACTCATCACTAGATTGTCAGCAAGCACGAGGAGCTTCTTGTTTAGTAGTGGGTGTGAACTTGCTGTTGTTTGCAGGAATCCACTACTTGCATATGTGTATGAGAGAGGCTATAGAGATGTTTTTGACATCTTCAACTTTCCTGGTTACAATGAAGAGGTAACTTGCACTCTTATTGTGGCTATTTCTGCTCATTGCAACCACCTCATGGTTTAGAGTGATGAACTTGCTTCATTTTCTCTTTCCTAGTATAGATTGTGATTCAAATCTGATTGGTTGTGTTATACACAATCGAGAATGCTTCTCATGAAGTGAATCACTACTGGTCATGATTGAAGGAAGTTGAGAGCAATACTACTATGAGCTAAGCGTTCTTGCTTTCCTCGGTGGGAGGGTGCTTCAGTTCAAAATGGCTCAGGTTTTTCTAAAGTCAGCAAAGGGAGGAACCATATTGGATGTGAGTTGTGGAGGGGGAGGATTTACCCAACGTTTCTTGATTAGTGGAGATTATGAGACTGTCATTGCATCAGACTACTCTGAAGCAATGTTGGAGAACTGCCGAGGCTTCCTTGAGAAGGACTCAGCTGTTGATTCAAAGTAAGGAATTCTTCTACTTCCATAGAAGATGAGGATCACAGGCATTGAGTTTTTTGGAAACACCACATGGTATTGGTAAAATGTTTTCTTACTTTGTGTGGCATTTCAAAACATCTTTGCAGGAAGGTTGTGCTTATCAGAGCAGATGTTGCACGGCTGCCATTTGCAACATCATCATTGGCAGCTGTGCATGCAGGGGCAGCCATTCATTGTTGGCCTCAGCCAACCACGTCTGTGAGTTTCCTTGATCTTTCCAAAAGGATGTACACACACAGATTTGCTTACCATAATCTCGTGCATCATGCTTGGTAAGGAGGTAGGGTGAAATACTGTCACTATACTTTCCTGAGTACCAGCAAGATTGCAAAATAGGAGGATGTTATGAGTTTTTCATAAGTCTGAGGGGAAAAGGGTGAAAGGGCTGGACGTCATGCAAGCCCTTAGACTCGTCCCTCTCACATCTTGCTCTGGCATGGAGTGCACCATCAGGGTGTTGTCCTACAAGGTCCCTCTCTATGCCTGGATTAATACTGGGTGCCATGGGAGAATTTCCTGCCAGTAGATTGAAAAAAACTACACTGGTAAACTGCACGTCGCACCCCCCTACAGTAAACTCGTTCTGCTTGATGTTGGGAACAGGTGGCAGAGATATGCAGAGTGCTCAAACCAGGTGGTGTATTTGTAGCCAGTACTTTCTTGCTTCCAATTCCACCATCACCACTAGCAGGAATCTTCACGCCCATTCGCAGGGTAACTTTGACATCTGCATAGCTGTCTGGGTTTTTGCTTTGCATCTAGTTGATCTCACCCACATGATACCCATCAAATCTCTCCACATCACAGTTCATGTCTGCTTCCATTAATCCAGCAGAGTGCTGACAACAGAGTCAGTGATCTAATAGTTTGCTGTTGGGATGCATCAGACAATCATGCAGTTGGGACTTCCATTCCAATGGTGGACAGAATCTGAAGTACGAGGTATCACTGAGGCATGTGGTCTAGTGGGCTGGCAAAGTATACGCCGAGGTGCTTACATTGTGTTTGCGGTACACAAACCAGTGTAGGAGATTTGCTTATACTTCTACTTGAACGGTAAAAGTCACACTTGTAAATCCACAACACATTTCCCACTGTAAATTTTACACAAGGCCAGATGCAATTGTACCTGCAGGTACTAATTTGTCTTTTTGGGTAGGTTCTCCATCATTTCAAGATGAAGTTCTGAAATGGTCTTTTAACATCAGGAAAGACAGCCAATCTGAAGAGATGTATTTGAATGACCTTTACCTTTCACCTTCCTTTGAGGGAAGCATGCTATCTTCTGGCACTGTGATCTTTTGAGTTGCAAGCTCGTTAGATGGATGATCAGCAAATGCCAGATTCATGACAGCATCATGAGTTTTGTAGTAGGTTTGTCCAAGTCAAGAAGATTTATATGCTGGTTGGAACATGATGATTCTTGCTCCACAAAGCTGGTCTGTGTTGCAATTAATGCATTTAATC
>Ga0209208_10007996_pt1 | contig 14188 bp, 12 predicted proteins | sample S1TSphfallax_3_FD_187694 | JGI IMG/M metagenome (GOLD analysis project Ga0209208, IMG submission 187694) | Host-associated microbial communities from peat moss isolated from Minnesota, USA - S1T2_Fd - Sphagnum fallax MG (SPAdes) (version 2) | ecosystem: Host-associated > Plants > Peat moss >...
TTCTGCTGCTTCTTGGAAACTTTTCTCTAGTTTTTTGCTCTGTATGTATGTGTGTGTGTGAGGTTTCTTTTTTTTCCCCCTTTTTCTCTATGCTCGAATTGTTGTTCGTTCTCTCGTCGTTGAATCGCTGGGGATATGTGGTTTGTTGCTTGTGAGGTGGGTTTTGAAGTTGCGGGTATTTTATGTATGAAAGGGTCCTTTTGGCTCTATGCCAGGGTCTGCTGCTTTTGTCCTCTTTGTCATGCACGTTCTTTGTGTTCCTGTCGTGTTGTGTTTGCTCTGTCTGGCAAAAACGTTAACCCTACCCTGTTTTGTGACCGTTTTAGGGTTTTAGCAACGAGGGTTGTAGTTGTCTTCGTCCTCAGAATATGTGGTTCCATTCTATGGGCAGGGACCTCACGAGATCTTTCAGGTTCACTTTTTCTTAGACATGTTATTCTCCCTCTGCCATGTAAGTTAATAGTGGGAAATGGCGTGCATATTATGTAGCTAGTGTTGAGCCATGGTGTTGCGGAAGCTGCCAAGGTGGACTAGAAATTAACAGATGTCACAGGTATGAGTTCAGTCAGCGAAATATATTTCTGCCAAGGTCACTGGGATGTTTGGAATGTTTCTTTAGACAATGAGAATATTGTGGTCTGTTTCTGGAAGGCAATTTGAGAATGTGAAAGGGTTGTTCATTATTGATAATGGCCAGGCTGGCTGTAATTGCATATTGTGCAATGACAATGGAAGTGAACTGAACAACATCTGCACGCCCAGTTTCAAATGTTCAGGAAGTGGGGATTGGGGAAGGACATGTAACTAGGGAGAGGCATTGCCTTGACTTTGTGGTGAATGTGATTGTACACAGAAGAGGGCACTCTTATACCTGAGATGTGATTACTGAGATCATCTCTTTAGTGTGGTGAAAGTTCTCTGCCCTGCCATTCAATCTGCTGTTTTCAGGGTACAAGAGGATCCAACTGCTACTCTCTATATAGACTTTTCCATGCCTTGGGCTTAGATGCTTACTTGTAACCTAAAATGGAATGAAGCTTACCATCATGAGCTTGTTGCAGGTTGAATGAGGATATTACTGAAGTTTTTGATTTCCTAGGGCTAACTGAGAACATTACTGAGTCTTTCTTGCTTCTGGAAATGTGGCTGAAACTCAGGATGCAGACTTTTGTATGACCATCTGCTGAAATTTTGGGTGGATTATTATATTTCTTATCTACACCCACTGTTGGGAGCTGATGAAGTCAGTAGGGAGTAGTGACAGCTAGTCACTGCCATTCATGCTGAAGGTGATGGTTTGATACTTTGTGAGTGACACTCATAAGGTTATGACTGCACTCATTCTTTTCAATGTCGTTTTCATTTGCCAGGGATCCATTCTTACAGACATACAGACAGCCATGCTCATGGAGTTTATGGTCAAGGTTTGGGAATGGCTATGTGTTCCTGTGAATATTGTAGAAATTATAATTCTGTCTAGGAATTCTTTCCTTGGCTGTTTAGAGCATTAAGCAGGCTATGTGTGCAAACAGCTTCTGCTTAAATTGTTTGTTGGCAAACATGAAGTTGAGATTATTTGTGCATTTCTGTTCATCAACAGGGGGTGATGATAATTTGAAGTATACATCGTGAGAATGGAGATTTCTCTATTCTTATGAAAGATATTTGAAGTATACATTTTGTTTCTTCCTTTCAAGTAACACCTGCCAAACAATGGAAGTGTCCAGATTTTCTGTTTTGCTGAGTTCCTTGTTGACCTCTATGGTCAGTGTTGTTTCCATCTGAGGCAAACATAATATGATGGTTTGTCTGCATGCAGACAGTTATTTTTGTGTACAAAAGGGCTGATATGACTTCCACAGCAAATTGGAAATTGAGTATGTTTAGTCCATACTGGATCAATCCATTCACTTTGAGAAGACATTTTTGCTTGCAGTGAGATCATTTGGGACAGAGGGTCGCAAGAAAGATGGACCCCAGATTCCGATCAGTGACAAAGTCTATGACTACATCATCTTCAGAGGATCTGATATCAAGGTAGACATAAAGCTGCTGTGTGCTTTCTCAAAATGCAATGAAATATGAGCTGTTTATGGTATTTTTGTTCTAATTTCCCCAAATATCTGCTGCTATTTGGTGTTAACCATCTAAGTTTCTGATAGCTGGCAGGCTGAGTTCAAAAACTTGTTTCAATGAACCTCTTGTGAATAGGATTTGGAAGTGAAGTCATCCCCACTGCAACATCCACACGTCCCACAACCTGCGACTGACCCTGCAATCATCTCACTCCAGGTGAGCTACCACATCCTGCTAGGTTCCCTACTAGCTTTACCTGCCTGAGGTCTCCTTCTGGGCATTGTGTGTAGTAGACTCCAGACATGCAAGCCTGGAACACCAAGCAAACCAGTATGGGATAATCTTGTAGTTGTGATCAGTCACTTGTTTTGATTCTTGTCTTGAGTACATAATTTTTTTTCCAAGAGGGGTCCTTACTGCTGGGGGGCTCCCTGATATTTGTCTTTTTCATGAATTTAGTCCAGAAACCGGAATTTTGAAAGGTGGGGCATGTTGTTGATATTGATTATGGCCTAATGTGTGCTAGCAGTCCCAACCACAATACTTGCCACCCTCCTCTCTTGGGGCATACAATGGTGGAATGTCCTCAGCAGGCTCATCTTCAGATGCAAATCCTCCACCCCTGTATTCTGGAATGCCACCTTCAGCTTTCCGGGGTGGGGTGCCATCCCTGTATCCACAATCTGCAGGCTTTGGATCTTGGGGTCCTCCTCCACCTCCCCAACAAGCTGGTACAGGAACTAGCTTGGCAACGCCCATGTATTGGCAGGGCTATTATGGGGTACCAAGTGGCCACTTGACACAACAGCCACAATTGCAACCAATGATGCCTCCTCCTGGACTTGGCGGAACTCCATCTGGGCCATACACTGCTACTGAGCCACTTGCAGCTCCAAGTGTTTCGGCTGCCAGTATTCCACCTGCAGTTGCACCAGTATCTTTAACACCACCCGCCACAAGTGCTCTGCAGCCTCCAGTAGTTGTATCTCTGGCAGTGTCATCTACCAGCACTTCAACAGCAGTGTCAACAGTGGCATCACCTCTCCCAGTTCCAGTATCTGCTCCCACCAGTGTGACATCATCTATACAAGGAGGTGTGAGTGCAGTGATCACACCTACAGCAAAGAACCCACGGCGTGTGGTGGGGATTTATCAGTCAGCTCACCCTTCAGTGCAACAAGCAGAAAGGATCTCATCTCAGGGACCTACATTGAGTCTGCCAAGCTCAGATGCTCTCTCCACAGCAGATGCAACACTATCGCAAACAGCTACAACACAATTGCCGAGGGTACTGGGTCCACCCATGAAGGCTCAGGTGTCAAACTCTCAGCCACCTCTTACAGCTGATCAAAGTGGTTCTGAACCAGCCAAGTTAGCAAGCCAATCCATTGAGTCAACACCCGCACAGCCACCGCAGCAGCAGCAAGTGACTCAACCACTTTTACCACTTCCTTCGTCACAACATAAGCACCAGCCACCTCAGGTATTTCATTTCACCACTTTCTGTTTGACTTTTCTGTGTATGGCACACATGAGCAGCAAACAAAGGTTCAAGGATAAGTTAACATCCATCTCTGAGTTGTTAATGCTAGCAAGGAATTCAGTTGCTCTAGCTTGCACTCAAAAAAATAGCTTGCACTTATGAACTTGCTACTCAAAACAATGTTGGTATTAGCTGTTCGTTTGAACCAACAAATTCCAATCCTGTGTACAAAAATATGGGAATTGTTCTGAACTTTTTCATTCTGGGACCAGCAGCAGAATGGAGGCTACGGTGCAACAGGGGGACAACGTGGTCGATGGCAGGTAATCTACTGAGTGACTTCAATTTGGAACAGGGTCTGGGCAATCACTTTATGATTGAAGTTTGTAATTGGAGGAAGCTTCCACATAAACATTGCAGTTCTAGGCTGCACAATGGCACTGGAATTTGTAAGAGGTCATTTGTCCACAAATGTAAAGCAATGTTCACATACAATAGGGAGTTGAGTTGGAGTTTGCCTAAGCTCATCGTTGTAATTTGTGTTGGTCAGTAAGGCAGCAAGTGGTGTATGGTAACTCCTTTGTGTTAGAGGTCAAAAGAGACTTGTTACTAATGTTGACAGAGGTACAAAGCTGATTGGTGGTGTATCCTGCAGAGGAATGGTGCTCTTGGGAATCCCAATCACATGCGACGTGGAAGAGGAGGGGGTGGGAGTGGAAGAGGTGTTGGGGTAAGATGGTTCTCTCTGACCTTCTCTGTATCATGGCTTTGGCTGGTTGTGTTTGAAACTAATAAGGTCCTGTTTTTGGTTGGTAGTTTCAACAAGCATGGTACTTTGCCATCAAGGGGACTGCGACTTGCTATTATGTGCTATGACATTCATGTTTTATGTCTTTCTTGGGTTTCTCTTTAAGTTCCTGAAATTTACAGACTGTGTCATGAGTAGTTTGTGTTCTTGGGTTGTATTTGGGACCAGCTTGCACATCCAACAAAGCGTTTCACTGCTGACTTCGACTTTACTGCTATGAATGAGAAATTTAATAAGGATGAAGTTTGGGGGGAACTTGGAGGCAAAGGTGACAAAGTTGGAGATGAGGAGGATGACTTTAATGATGTTAAAATTGAAAGTCATGCCTCTGATGTGCTTCTCTCTAACAAGGCTTCTTCAGAATCAATTACATCGGTATGTCACAGGATCTCATTTTCTTCATTTACTTCATACTCTGGAATTCTAACCATCTGAGTTCCTCAGCAACTGAGGTAGAACTGTTTGTGTTTCCTGGAATTTAGAAGCAGATTCGTTTAGATGGTTTTTTGCATGTGAGGTAAGGAATGTTTCCATTTATGATTTTGTTGATCATCTTTGTGATTCTCTTCCTTTGTTAGAGAATTTGTGAGTACCATGAATATTAAAGCTGCCTTCTACTTTAGTAATTCTTGGAAATGGGGGTACTGCTATCAGGTTCTGTATGTGAAGGATGACTTCTTTGATTCCATATCATGTGATGCATCGGAGAGGGAAGGGGGTCGAACTGAACGAACAAAGTTCTCTGAGCAGCGGAAGATTGACACAGAGGTAACTGGATGTGAGCTGTATAACAATAACACTGGTAGTTTTATTTAGCATTGTGTTATTAAGGTTATTCTGCAAGACATCCAATTGCAATTCATGTATATACAGTTTGCCGTTTTGCTGGTGGAGTTCTAAATCCAAAGTATTCTGTCACTGGGTTGGATGGTACATGCTTTGAACTTTCACTTAATGAATCGTCTAATGACTTTTAAATAAGCATAATTTCTTCATAACCTGATAAAATGTTTTGCCTTTTGGGGTTTGTTGGGTTTTTGGCAAAAGACTTTTGGAAGTTTCCCTTCAAGGTCTCGTGGTGGCTATGGAAGACATGGTGGGGGCTACAGGGGCAACTATTTTGGTGGAGGTTATGGTGGTGGTGGCGGCAGGAGCTCTGGCTATGGTAGGGGGCGTGGTTCGGCACGGTCCACAACAGCTATCAGTTGAATTGTTGCAGACACTGTTTTGCCTCTTTGCATCAAGTTTGCAGAACTGAAAGGCAGTGATGAAACTGAAACACATTTCTTTTTTCTGGTTGTAAGGTCAGTTGATTGGTGTCTGGAATTAATACTCTGAAGTGGGCAAGGTAGCTCTTAAAAACATCATGTGGTATTTGGGTAGACTCTCTTGCTACTGCCCATCTGTAGGAGTGGCAGCTCATGGATGAAGAAAAGAAAGAAAAAACTTTGTTGAAGGGAAAAAGCTTCTATCTAGAAGTGTTTGGTGAACAGCCTACAATCCAATAATCGAGCAGCAGAAAGTTGGAGGAGGAAGTGTTTAGGGATTTTGGTTTGCAATTAGGAGAGGGAGCTGATGTTGGAGGATTATCATGGGCTGTTTAGATCCAAGTTGGAAATGCACCATTCTTTTCTGCTCATGCTCTGTTAGGTCCTACAAAGTTGGAGATGCACCAATCTCTGCTACTGGACCTGGCCTTCTGTTTTACTTGATTGCAAATGCCTAATTCTTTCAACCTACACTGTTTTCTAGCACCAGGACATATGTGGATGATGAAGGGTGCTGTTTTGAGATCCAACAGTCACACAAATTTCTCTGTTGTTGTAGTGTGACACTCAGTGAAAACAGTGCTGACTCTTGTGTCAAATCTTGATGCTTCATTTTGTATGGGCAAAACTAGTGTCTTCTCCTCTTCTCTTGTACAGTCACATACATTTGCACACTTCAGAAAGTAAGGGTAGTAGCAGAAGATGGTTTAGACTGTCATGGTATCTCTAATTATCAGTAACAAATTTCATTCCTACTATGCAACAAGATTTGATGCACTGAGAAAGGAGAACAGTGGTAAACACTATGTCATGGCTTTGGCTTTAGTGTTTGAATTGCAACAGTATTCTATAAGATTCACAGGTGCCAGTCCTTGAGCTAGACTCAGCTTTGAAAGCCCTTAGTCTGATGTGGATACCATCGATTGTAGTAAAGAAGCAGAGACTTCAATAGTAAAAGTTCACACAAGGACCTTTAGACAACACACCTCAGGAAAGTGCCCCTTGAGGTCAAGAAAAATTACAGAAATTGTAGAAAGTAGTAGTTTGCAAATGGTCTTCAAGATTCTGCTTCAGTTTCCACATTTTGGACGAAACTCTTGTTGTCAGTTCCGTTGATACTTGCTTGTGTTTCCTTTACCTCCTCTTGTAGATTTGTCGCTTCCTCTTCCTTCTTGATGGCAGCTTCCTGACGTCCCTTGACTGTTCCCTTGTGTTCCTCAACCTTGGCCTTCAACCTTTCAAGGGAATCCTCCAACCCTTCTTTCTCATTGTCAATCTGAGATGCTCTTTCCTCTGCCTTGGCAGCTTTCTCCTCCAGGTCTCTAGCATATTCATCCAGCTGCGAAACTTTTTGCTCTGCAGGAGCGGCTCGAGCCTGCAATTGCGACGTCTGCTCAAATAGCCCAGGTAACGAAGATGTCAAATAATCATTCTGCAGGGAGATTTCTTTCATATTGAGCTTCAGAAGCAGCAGAATCTCAAAACACAACTATATGCCAGAAACAAACTAGGTACCAGCTTTAGATTATTACCTTGTCTGAGAGCTCTTCGACCATCCTTTCCTTGTTCTCAAGAGCTGCATCCTTCGCAGCCAGCTCCGTGTGCTTATCCTCTATCCGCATTTCTCGATCTTGCAAGCCGGCATGCACACCTATCAGATCCTTCTCAAATTTAGCGTTTGTTACCTGCAAATCTCTAAGCTCGTCTTGCAAGCTCTTCGCCTTCTCTTCCGCAGCTGTGTATTTCTCATGAGCTTCCTTCAATTTTCGCTCCAGATCTTTCTTCAGTTCCTGGATCGTTCTCTCTTGCTTTGAAATTTTTGCCTTGGCATCTCTTGCCACTTCGTTCGATTTGGTTGTCTCATTGTTCGCCATGTCAAGAGCTTTCTCGCAATCCTTCAGGCTCTTCTTCAGCTTTTCATTCTCCGTCTCCAGAAAACTGATTCTCTGCAAACAGCACACGCCGGGGCATTAATAGCCTTTCTGGGAAACTGAAAGCATCTTCCTTCCGAAGCTTTGGCTTGATTCAAACCTCAAACTAGGTGCTAGTGCACATGCAACAGATAAGAAATCGGAAGATATAATCTGAGCAATGGTTCTCCAAGATTAGCTTAACTAGAACGCAACGACAATTCAGACAATTCAGCGCTCATCATATTCCTGCTACAACTCTCATGACCTCACCGAAGATGATCAATGGAGCACGAAGCCATGAGTACATCAGGAAGCACCATAGGCAATCGGAGCTACTGTTGCCAAGGTACACGATCTCAACACACGATACAGGCTGAAATTTTCGGTTTCCTTTTGTCAACTAAGACTTAATTTGCTTCGAGTCCTGAGATCTAGCGAATGTTATATGTCCTCTGCAAGAGCAGCGAACGAAAATTGAGAGAAGCTCATCTCTCTCTTGGTTTTAAGGAGTGCACACTAATCACACACTAATATTCATCACCACGTCAAAACTAAAAAACGGATCCATTTCCATAGTCAAACAGCAGAGATTGAGATCTCTTCAGAAACAACAACGCTCGTTCACATACCTCATCGGTTTCGTTCCAAACTGCGGATGCAGGTACCACAGTGCCCGCCTTGGAGCCGGTCACGGAGCTGACGTTCTGATCCACTGCCGCCATCGAAAGCTAAATTACATGCTCCGATAATGCAAAGCCAGTGAATCACTCCTTTCACAATTGAGAACCTTCGAATGAAACAGATCTTAAATAGAAAGAACAGTCAAGGTTAAACGTTCACAGAAATTTCAAAGCACAAGCTTGCAAATTGTCCACAGATAAGTCGAAGCAGCGGTTTATTTCAAAAGAGAAAAGAAAAAAAAACACAAAGAAAATGTAGTATCCAAATGTATACCTACTCGAAGATGTAGGAGTTTAATAGCGACTCTATGTACAAAGAAAACAAAGAGAGATTTGGCGATGGAAGAGGGAAAAGCTCGGAATACAAAATGACGCACCAAATACAAGCGCACAAGTGTTGCAATGGAATATGCAAATTGGTTTGTTTTCATTAGGCCAAACGGCAACGATCTCTGACACGTGTATGATTGAGGTGCGTTAGATTGGTGGCAGGTTTATTAGTGCCACGTGGCCACCCAGGTGAAAGATAAGCCTCGCTGACTAGGTATTGCCAGCTGGAAAGACAAAAAAAGGTTGTGTTGTGCAAATTACTTGTATATAATTCCAATGGTGATGATTCATCAAAGTTTATTTAGGAGGACTTCTTTAGATTCTACAAGTCATCTCTTGAACAATTCCAAACTGGAATTTGTTTCACCCATTGCCAAATCAAACGGCCTGATAAGGTGTATTTTCAAATCTATGTTTTTTTAAAGTTTTTTTTTTCTTGAAGAAATTTTCAGTACTTTCTCCACCAATTTGTATCTCATTTTTTTTCATTTGAATATGAAATCCATTTAATTCAATTCAATTCAAGATGCATGCAATGTCATTCAATGTTTTCATTCAAATGGAACTTGATTTTCATGTAAAAAATGATGCAACCAAATGACAAGAAATAATAGCCAACTACCCAATCAACATTTGAGCTTGAGTGACATCAAGATTGACTACCCTAAATCATTGGATGCTAGAAACCATCCTTGTGTGCCCCCCTTTTGCAACCTAACTCACTTCGACCTCAAGGCCATTGCTAACAACTATGCACACAATGAAGGGGAGATTGCCACTAGTAGTGATTGCAATTTTTTTGTGATAACATGCTTGGTAGGTTTTGTGTAGAATCTGATGTGGAAATTGAAAAGGCACAATGGTGAAGGAGTTAAAAAAGCAAAAAACAGAAAACATGAGATTTGATAGGTGTAACGAACATTGCTTGTCTCAACTTCCAAAAAGTGTGTTTTTGAGGTTTTTGATTTGAATTGATTTGCTTGTTGCTTATATTCATAATTTAGAATCAAGATTCATTTTTGAATCAAAGTTATTACTGCAAATTTTTGGCAAGCAAGCACTTGGAGTGGCATAATGTTTTAATGGAATCAAGAGGAGGAGATCGATTGCAAAATGTATGTTATCTCTCATCCTCTTTATTTTCAAATTTTTTTAATGCTTGTAAAAGTTCATCAAAGCTCTTGCATCTGTGCAACCTTCAAAAGTTTTTTCATGATTGTTGAAGTTTTACATGTCAAATTTTGAAGTTTTTCCATGGTCATCAAAGTTTTGTGTGTCAAATTTTGAAGTTGTAATATCCATTGAAGCTTCTTCTATTTTTTTAACTATGTTGTTTGGTAGATTTGTCATTTAATTAATGTTCTTCAAAGTTCATTGAACTTCTCTCATTTTTTTGGTCATTCTATTTTGTTTTTCATTTTTGTTGGTTGCATTTTGATATCCATTAAATTTTATTTATTATTAGCATTATTATTAAATACTTTGGAAATGTGATATTGTTCACATGCAGCTCTTGCAGCTCTAAAAAACAAGGGTGTCATGGTTTTTGAAACTACATCCACCCCATAAGCCTTTTGTGTTGATTTTAAATTAGAACCTAGAGGTAGTAAATCAAAGAAAAAAAAAACCAAAGAGATGTGAATGGGAGATAAACATGGTTTTTTAGGATCAATGGCTACTAGGTTCCCTTGGTTTGAAGTAGTTTGTGGAAAAGATGGGAAAATGATTATTGTAGTACCTTTACAATTTTGGCATAAATCAAATTATTATTATTATTTTTCCAGAATTTTGAAAAATAATTTATTATTTGTGCTGAAATTTCCACTATCATGGTTTGAAATCCCAAACCTTCAATTGTCAAGGTTTGAAACCCCGAACCTTCAAGGACAACATCTTAACATTGAAGCGGTCTAGACACACTAGATTGTTCCATAGCACTAAGTATAATGTGTTTATTATTCATTGGTCATTTTGATCAAACATGCAATTTTGCTTTGTTCAACTTGACTATATGTCCCACTTGACTAGAACCCATTGGTCATTTTGACAAAGGTGACCAAGTTTTTGTCCAATTTGATTGGATTTTTTATTTCATAAATAGAAAAATAAGTTGTTCTAGTCAAATTCATTGGTCAAAAATACAAATGTCATTAATGCCTCATGCTTCTAATCAAAATGGCCATGTTCATTAGTCAAGGTGGACAAGTTAGTCAAGTTGAACAACTTAAAAAACCATGAATTGTAATAGTGCATTATCTAATTTTGCTATGAAATGTTACTTCCCATTTTTTTTCTAGGGCTTTTTGTCATAAACTAACAAAACTTAAGTGTTGTCATTTTCAATTGTTGCAAGGAGCAATGCAAGTACAACTACTAAATTGAAAGTTGCAATCCTACTAGCATATCCTTTCACATTGTTGCAATCTTTTCATTTTGATGGAGATGTTATGATGTTGTTAAACATAAATTAGCTTGTACTAAAACCTCCAACAAGTGATGTTAGCCATTGCTTCAAAGGTAATGATTTTAGGCAACAAATCATCTAACCTAAGAGTGAGCCTTTTAGGTAAATCACTAGTTATATGCACAAGAGTTTGTACTAAGGGAAATGGCACCATCACAATTTGAGTACATAAGATAAAAATGTTCGAACAAATATCTTTGGAAGCAAATGTTTTGTTTTCCCTCTTCCATGGTTATTTCTTAGTAGTATTACACATGTACATTTTTTGTAGTTTAAAGTTTGAGCTACACATTTTGAAACCTATTGAACCTAGTAGTAATTTGAGTGTATCAATTAGGGCATATTACAAGATGTTTTAAAATGCAAAATTGTTACAAGCAATCAATGATGTCTTCAAGAGACTTCCTTCTTTGTGTGGGATTTAATTTAAATCCAAACAAATATTGTAATAAATAAATATTTCATTTTCTCTACATGAAAAATACTTGAGAGATTTCTATTTGGGTTTGCTTTTGGGATCAACACATAGTTTTGCAAATGTATTTTTATTATGTGTAAGCAATGTATTATGATGAGGAGTCAAGAAATTTTCATTTAAAACTATATTTGTTCCTCAACAATGCTAAGGAATGTGGCAAGGAATGTAGGTTGGTAGAACATTACATATATGCCTTCTAATTTCACAAATGTTGACAATGCAAATTCAATCATAGAAAATGGTTCAAAGTTGTAACTATCGTGTTCAAGCTTTTATTAGCCTCCTCTTTTACTTTACCTTGCTTGCAATAACCCCAGATACTTAAGTGTGAATTTTTTTGTAACCACATGAACCTAAATATGTCATTTGGTTTTCACCACCAAATTATGAACAAAGAATAATTCACTTAGCCACTTCTAGAGCTAATTAATAGTTGCATAGCCAATTGGATTTACCAACCCTAAAACAAATATGCCATTTTGGCATACTGCTAGAAGCACATGGTAACCAATCACTTTATTGGGAGAATTTTAAAAAAAAAACAATGAATATCATAATGACTAATTGGATTCAAAAACAATAATTTTTTTTTAATTGCTAGTTTTTTGAAGTTTACTGCTTGTAGTGTCAAATTTAGGGCAAAGTTTGATCTATCTTCTATCAAAAGTTTTAGAAACCAAAGGGTTATAAAGTTTTGGTCACCAACATGTTTTTTATTTTTTTCTTCTTGTTGTAGTCATACATGTTGCATTTGGTCAATAATATGGCCTCAAACTTTGGTGGAGGATGGGATATTGTGGGTCCAAATGTTTGATGGATATCATTTTGTAAATGTCAAAATTTGACACAAGGTTGATTTAGAAACATGTTTTTTCTCCATTTTGAGGTTCCACCACTTTGGCTTCACCATTTGGTGATTGCAAACCAACTTGAGGTTTTGCAAGGAAGTTCAGATGAAAAATTGAAGGTAGTTTTTGAATGAAAGAAGGAATGCGAAAAATCAACGTTAGTAGTAATAGAGAATAAAGTAGACATATTTGACCCATATTGAATTTAGAATCATCATTAGTTACAAAAATAGTGATTATTTTTGGCACCACATCAGGTTTGGGGGTTTGAGGTTCGTAAAAAAGGTGGGGTAGTGGTTAAAACTTTGGTTCTTGGGTCAAAGAGTTTGATTTGGAGTTCAAAAGTGTTCAAACTTCAAAATAACATTTATAAAAACCTAGCATCTTGGTATTGGAGATTGGGCATATATTCAAGGAAGATGAAGAGAGGTGTGTACGTCCATATGTGCAAGTTGTTGCTAGTGCATGTAGCAAGAGTAATATGGGCACAACCGTTATTATGGACAACATTTTTATTAGTTGGGTCTTCCACAAATTGTAAATCATTGCAAAAAACTTTGTAATTTGCCACCTAAAGCCCTTTACATCCATCATAAATGAAAACCACACTAAAAATCATGCTTGAAGCTCTAGCTCATTGTCAACTACACAAATCCTTCATGCATCCTATTGCAATCCACTCCATTTTGAAACATGTAAGAATATTGAAGGTGAGAATAAGAATCAAGTAATGTTAACACAAATGTAAACAAGAATCAAGAAACATAACAAATAAATGTTATGTATTGAAATGGATAAAAAATGATGGACTTCTTCATTCATGTCAAAAAAAATTACATATTTATAATGCAAGTTACAAATATTAGAAAATACTAAATTCTATTCCAAAATGCATTTTAATAAGTAAATAAATTATTTAGCTCCCAATTATCAAATTTGTTAGGTACAATGGTATCCATCTATTTTTCCAAATACCCAACCTTAACAAAAATGAAATTTTTTTATCACCAACACAATTAAAACTATTGCCATGAACATAAAGGCTATGGAATTATATTGAGATAAAATTAGACATAATCTCATCAATACATGAAAACATGGATATGAATAAGAACCAAAAATATTCAAAGAGGCAATTGAACTATATTTATAATATGGAAAAGATATGAATATGACACAAGCTTAATAATAAGACTAGGTATTGTAGTACCTAGCCCGGTTCTAGTTTGGCTACAAGGTGTGTAATAATTAATTTCTTTTTGTAATTAATTTATGGCAATAAAAGTAATACTAATATTTTAAAAGTTGACATTTTACTTTTTGAAAATTCATGTTTAGCCAATGATGATAACGATAAGTGACATAAGAATAGTCATAAGTGATGTCCAATGATTAACTAAGAGAGACTTGTCCAATCAAAACAATCCTTTCTTAATTAGCACTAGACTCGAAAATGCACAAATCCTTAATATTCATAAGTGATGTCTAGTGATTAATTTAAAAAAATCTTGTTTAGTCCTTATGGTTCAAAGTTCAACAATTCACTTTGCCATTTTCCAGATTTTCAACTTGGCAAGTAAATATTTGTCAAATGCTTTTGATAATTTAGAAAAAACTAGATTAGTGCCTAACCAGGCAAGGTATTATAGTATATCAAGGATGGTCGAATTTTGAACTAACATTGATTTGACCAAAGATAATCGTTTACCAAAGATTTGGTTATTCCTATTCGGTGGGAAGGTGATGAAAGCTCTCATTGAAGCACCCCTAAAACCTTGTGTCCAAGGAACCTTTCAAAGTGTTTTCAAAATATCCATTATGGAAAGTGGACATTGTTGAA
>Ga0209208_10007997_pt1 | contig 14187 bp, 10 predicted proteins | sample S1TSphfallax_3_FD_187694 | JGI IMG/M metagenome (GOLD analysis project Ga0209208, IMG submission 187694) | Host-associated microbial communities from peat moss isolated from Minnesota, USA - S1T2_Fd - Sphagnum fallax MG (SPAdes) (version 2) | ecosystem: Host-associated > Plants > Peat moss >...
GTGTTAATTAGGGACTAACTCTAGGGTTGAGTCCCCTAACACCATGCTTAGCCATTTAGGACTTAAACCTAGTTGCCATGAATTTTTTTATAATGTTAAGTTGGCATTCATTTCACATTGAGCTATGACCCCATTTTAACATTAGGTGCCACCTAGGATGCCACCTAGATTTTCATTTAACACTGACTTAACATCAAGTGTGAAATGCACCATAATTAATATATCTTAGATTTGATAGACTTTTGCATTAGAAAAAGTTTCAAATGGAAGCAAAATAAGCAAAACTAGATTCTTTCTAAGTAGGTACCCAAATTTTCATATGTAGAGTAAAGTAATAATTAATTACATTACATTACATTACTTTGTCTTCCAAAACCACTAGACTTTCCTTAAGTTGAGAACAAAGTATAAAGCAATGAGCAATGATAAGTTCTAGTAGTTAGAAGGATTCGCATTTTTCCCCCCCCTACTTTCCTGTATAATATGTAATTAAATTTGGTTAAATTATTTTTTGGATGATCACCACCTTGGCTACATCACAAAATTTATAAAATAAATTTATATTATATTATATTATATGTTTTTTAAAAACACTGGTAGGTACCTATTGGTACGAGAGTTAACATTATACTCACATTATGTGCATTCCGATGGTAATGATTAATTAAGCTACCTAATGTAGTTGGGGAGGGGTAAGGGGTAAGGGGGAGGTATTAATGGCTACCGTGATTTATGGCAAATGATAAGCGACGTTTACGGCGTTGGCTTTATGGAACCGTCCAAAAGCTCATCCACTCCACTTTTGGTCTTTTGAATTAATTCGGCGTATTTTTAATTCGGCATCACTTTATCAGACGACAAATCTGGAACGGACAGAGTCCAACTCCAGTTTTAACTCTAGTTATGGTTCCCTTGTGCTGGTTAAGAATAGATTAAAACAGGTGGTGGCCGGACATTCACTGGGCCGAATTTAACATTAAATTCAGCCACCCCAACCCACCCTTCTCATTTATTGCTATAGACTTTTTCTGCCTTCTCCAATCATTTTCCAGTGTTTTAGTGTATACATATATAGTTTTTAAATCTATTTATTTAATTATTTTAATTGGAAAATTTTGACTATTTTGGGCTTTTAATTTGGGTCACTTTAAATATGGTTATTTATAGGGTAAGGCTTGTTTCATGATCAACATGGAATGGACACAAACTGATGATATTGATGTTTTTTTAAAAATTAGATATATGGTGATTCAAATGATCATATATTAAAATAATTTCAAAATTTTCATTAATGTATATATAAGAATCAAAATGCATTAAGGACTAAGTCTAAGATTTCCCCTTCTTTGTTCTAGGTGGGAAAAACTTGACCCACTCTAGTGGACCTTTAGTAAGGAATTTGAATAATCTTTATCACATTCTAGTGTTTACATGATGTGGAAGGATTTAAGGGTTTTGTGCAGAACTCACTATTCTTTGCATGACAAATTTCGAAATGAAATATCCTAATAAGTATTTTTTCTAAAACTCTAGGTATGAACTTTTTACAATCAACATTGATGTGTATTTTCATAAGTTTAAAAAACATATTTTATCTTGAAATTTGTGTGCACATCTACAAAATAATGATCTCTAGTTGTGCCTGTACATAAATAAAAAATATTTCAAAAAATTGATTATCTAAATACAAACCATCTTAAGGTTTGGATTTTTTTTTAAAAATTAAAAATATATATTCATCTTCCATTTTTGGTTCATTCATTCATACATTCACCTTGTAAGTAACCCATGTCTTGAATTTCATAAGTGAAGAAGAGAATTGAAATAATGTTTTTATTCATAAACAAAACATTTGAAAACTATGGTTGTGAACTTTAAAAATCACTTAATACCAATGTGTTTTGGTGCAATTTTTAATACCCATTCAACATTGATATCGATTAGTGTTGAACAATTCATTATTTTTAATATAACCTTTGGATACAAGTTTTTAAAAATTGAAATAAAAAAACCTCAAAAAAATAGATTCAAAGAACACAAGTTATATAGAAGGTTACAATACTAGTGTTTCATGTTTATGTTAAGGAACTACATTTACATATTGAAACTGGTTATTTGATGTTTGAAAATAGTTGGTTATTAAGTTTTCATTTTTTATAATTGCACAACATTTATATAGACCCCATTAGAGTTTGATGAGTAGGAAAAAGATCTAGAAATATGAAACAAATAGAAACAAACAAGCAAGTCCAACACCCTAAAAAGTTGTAGTGCAAGTTTGACAAAAATGATCTTTCGCATTGTTGCCTAGTTGCAAATGGAACAAAACGTTAAAGATTCGTTAATGAACTTCGTTTAAATGCATGCTTATGGTTTGGCCACTACCAACTAGGCCTTTATTTTGCTGAAGCCCACAAACTAGGGTTTTTACCTTACACATCCCTTTCCTTCTTAAGGTGTAGGCATAAGAACCCTCCCCCTCCCATGCGTTATGTTTTAAATCAATGATAAAGTTTCCCTTGTGAATTATATGATCGGTAGAATCCATGAATGAGGAAGATTCTAAAATTTGAGGTTGTAATCATCTAAGAAGTTAGATTCAACTATTATTTTGTCCTATGCCCCTTACTTTGCGAATGCCCCCATCTTAAGACTTTACCTTACACTTTTTTTTTTCTCAATGTTTTGTGACTTATGACATTCAATATTAGAAAATGGGCCTTGTTGCTTGATTGTGCCAAACATGCATTGACATGATGCAACCCACTTGATGTAATTTGGCATAATTTTATCAGTCTTATTGATTCATATGTCATATTACAATTGTCATGACTAGGGTTAAAATTGATTTCCAAGAATTTTAGAGATATGAAATTGTGCACTAAATTTATAAATTGAACCATTTTAGGGATTGTTGCAACTTGTAAAACTAATTGATCATTTTAAACTTAAAATATAATACAAAGGAAGAACATAGTCCATAGTTGAATGTTGCACAAATATGATTTTTTTGTAATGTGTCATAATCCATTCCTTTTGGAATACCTTGACTGTGATTATGGCCTTATGTTGTTAAACCAATATATCAAACATCCTATAAGGTCACCTATCACAATAAGATACATTTAGGCTAAAAGGAACTAAGGATGCACTGTGAGAGTCTTGATTGGCATTTCTAATAGGCTAATGTGACAAGTCAAGATTGGTCAAAAAAACCTTAAAATACTGTTAAAAATATAATAAATCCTTTAATTGCATTAGTCATATGACTTAATGTTCACTATCATGTAGTCCCAATGATGATTAAAGGACATTAAACTATGCATAACCAATGACACATATGACTACATGACTTAAATAAAAACATAGTCACAAATGTCCTAGTCATGGATGTTAGGTTTTTCATGTAGTGAAAAGGTTAAAATTTTAGAGACCAAAATTGATGGGTTGTATTCATGTGTAACAACATGAAAGGGTGAAAAGTGAACTAGTTCGCTTTTACTGTCACAATGGTAGTCAAAGGGTGCATTGTGTTTAGATGTTTATATGATGAATTACATAGTTTTAAATTTTTTAGTTGACAATTGGTTATAGAATAACAATTCTTGATTATGAAAACATATGTACAATTAGATTTTGAAAATAATGCACTCATTGTTAACAATGGATTTTTAAAAGTTGAATACATGCATTGGTCACTTGATTGGATTGTTAAGAAATTGAATTTTTCACCTTGAATTTCAATCTAAACTAATTATAATGACTAAATATTTGTTAAGGAAACAAATAATAAAGTCAAATTTGATTTTTTTTAAAAAACACCTTAACCAAATGTTAACCAAATATTGATTAAGAGCTTTTGAAAGGTCATAATTGGACCTTGTTTTTAAAAGTTTTTTAAAAATGGAATTTTGTTTTGTTTCTCAAATGTTTTTGCCTAAAGCCTATGTTTTTCAAATCTCTAATTGGGCATTTGTTCATGTGATTTTCTTTTAAGACTTCCAAATTGCATCCACCGTAGTAGTCAACACATTGACATCTTTTGATGGAGGTTTTGACCTAAGTTTGGGAAGGTTTGTAAGTGAGTGAATATTTAGTAATGAAACTTTAAAATGTAACCATGTCCATTGGAACATTTTTTATATACTCATATAGGACTTGTAAAGAGTGTCTGGTGTTGTATATACCTAAAATGAATCACCAAATAGTGCATACACATGAAGAAGAAGCTTGTGAACTATTATGAATAAACCCCTTCCCATGATTCCTTGTCCTCCTAAACATTGTAAGTTAATGAAACCTTTATCAAATAGATATGATATGTTTGTGTGAAATTCAAAGAGACCATGGTGCATTTTAAGGACCATATGATGTTGTGGTGTATCATAGCTTTAGCTTTGGGCTTATGACCAAAGTTGGAGCAAGACAAAAAAAATTGAACCATGAAAAATCCAAGGCATGGCAAGATTCATAGAATATTCCCAAGGTGAAAAGGAAGTGTGTGGGATTACAAAAAAGGAGCCTTCAAAACTCCCAAGTGAAAATTTCATTTTGAAATTAAATGGAAATCATGAAGGATCTTGATTGTTTTGACCAAGGCTTTAGGGTTCGAATATTATCCTTGAATCAAATAATTCAACTTTTAGATTATTGGAAAGGTCTTGAAAAGTACTATTATAAGTTGAGGTCATATTCCCATAACATACATAATTGTACTTAAAAATTGAAGGGTTACAAATGAAATTGCCACAAATTAAAACAATTTTCAACCATTTAATTGTTGATTTGCGTGGTCAAAATTTCTAATTGATGAAATTAATATAAATTAATATATTTTTAAAGGGCTATAAGATACAACCTTAGATTGTGGAATTAGGACATTTTGGACACGTTATGAAATAAACCAAAGTTATAAAAATCATAAATTAACAATTTTGGCACTCCCACAATTTTGCCATTTGATGTAGTTGTGACAAATAACTATGACAAACTATATGGAGGATGGTGGTGCTTCTGAACTTTAATCCAAGCCATGGTGAGTATTTGAATTCATGGTTACTTTGTGAACCAAAATTGGATCCAAATGCACTATCTACTTTCTTATTTGGTTTTTGTAGTTTGATATGATCAAAAGTAACTCGTCTTAGTCCCATGCTAATGCACCCCTAGGTTTGTCAAAATGGTATTGGTGGTAAAAAAACATTTTCAAATTTTTATTTTGAAACATGTATAAGGCAAATCTAATGTGATCCTTAACTCCCAACAATAAAAAGGTGCATAGGAACTACAAAAATGGGATTCTAACAACTTCTTCAAATTGAATTCTTAGAAATGTCAAACTGCACAAACAAAACAAAAAGGGTAGTTAGTGCATTTTGGAGACAAAATGGTGTATAAACAAACCACACGTTAATTCAAATTCACAAGATTCAACACAACTTGGATTTGGGGGAAAACACCACCTTCTTCCCTATAATATAATCTACAACTCCTTGTAGGGGCTACATCAAAATGGTCATTAAATTTCTTGATGCTTTCAAAGGTCTTAAGGGGGAGTCTCAAAATGATCAAATTATAAATTTGACAAATTTTCGGGTTTACAACTTTCTAATTTCACCTCCAAATTTAGAGCTTTTTAAATTAAACTTGTAGCATTTGAAAATAATTTTCCAACACAATGACATATTAAAACTCCTTGGTGTACCTTGGGAATTCCAACTCCCAAAGTGGGAATACATTGGTCCATTTCATAGTGTTGGGTTTTTTCTTTTACATTTTCACACACTTGTGTGAGTATGTTTCAATCAAAGGATGCCTTGACCTAACTTTCAACCTATTTTCATTATACCCACACCTTGGTCATGAGCCCAAGGCTAAAGTTTTGACACATCTTGGAGTTCCCACATTTTTTTTTTTCATTTTTCATTAAAAGTTGGGGAATTTGCCCATGGTTTTTACAACCATTGCGTGCGACAAGATTGACACTCAACATTATTGAAGATAACAAAGTCGTACACTAGAAAACATGCACACAAATCCATTGGGATAACCTCCCTTAAATACAAAAAAAATTAAATTAAAACTTCATTCCACCCACAAATAACAAATTATAAGAAACCAATGGCTTGCAACAAATACCTAACACATAATTCTATTGATAAAACTAAGGAGGTTCTTTACCCATGGATACCACTTGAAAAGCCTAAGGGTGCATTATGGCGAGGAAGGTGGAAATGGTCAATGCCAAAGACCTAGTATGAAAAAAAAATTCAACTTGGATTTGAAATGACATTAGGTAAATTTGAACATTATGAAGAAAGATTCACCAATTTCCAAAAAATATTCTCACTAGTATTTTTTAATAAAAATTCCCCTAAACATCAAATCTCAAAGCCATGTGGATTATTTTGAAAAATGCAAATCATGTATAAGAAAATATATGAAAGAAATCTTTCACATTATAAGGATAATGAATATATATAATATCAAGTTGTAGGTTGAAGGCCACCCTATGATGGTGCAAGGTCATAAAATGCATGCACTTCACCTTCAATCCCACAATCTCATGCACTTTCACCGTAACTTGAAGGTGTCATCAAGTTAAATGCTCACATCTACAAAACAAACACAATCACAAATCAAAATATCTAAAACATACAAGACGTACATTATGAAATCACATGCATTTCCCATTTAATTGTTAAAGATGTAAAAACATGATAACAAATAGCTGACTTTCAAAGGTGTGAAAAAATGAGTGAACAAAAGTGAAGGCAATAAAATGGGGTTTCAATGGATTTAATACCTTAAAGTTTTAATGGCAAGTAATTATAATTATCTTTTACCTATGCCATTTCATGTCACTTTCACTAGGTTGAAGGTAGTGATAAGAGGTGGTTGCATGATTATATTCCTAACTTTGTGACATCAAAATGCAAATCATAAAATTTAAGTACCACAACTTGATAACAAGTGAAAAAAATAACTTTGAAATAATGAAGCAAATGTATATAATTTCCTAATGTCACAACAAAAAAAATGCTTATATGTCTTTGAATTTTTTTGGTAAGTTCATATTTTGAAGTTAATAATCTAGGCTTTCAAAATGGTAATAACAAAACTTGTATGATGAAAATCAATGTTTACCAACAACTTTCTATTAAAATGGGGTTTTCCAAAGCGTAATACAAACCTATATGAAACATGTAAATCAACATTACATGTTTAGCAATAAAACTAAGCTAATTTAATTTCATGCTTTTGATCAAAACATTTACAAATGTGGTGTGCATCTTCCACCCATAAAATATTTTTCTTTTATCATCTTTTTAGTTTTCCCATATCATAATATTTAAAAGTAAAAGCCATTCAACCAAAAAATATAAAAATTTGGGAAATCATATTTTGGGGTGAAAATAATCCAATTTGGTAAAAATAAAACATTAGGAAATGGTTGTTTCCATGCATAAATTGATAAAAGACTATTTTGAACTTTTCAATCAAGCTTAAACTTTGAAATGTAAGCATTGCACTACCAAAATTGAAACAATACAACATTTGAGATTCACATTACCCCATTTAAATAACCAAAAACAAAATGTTGACAATTTTTTATTTAAGCTCATGTATTTTCAATATAAGCTTGTTGAATCAATATGTAATTTTGAGTTTATGAGGGTGGTAGAAATCTATTGTTTGATTTTTGTGAGATAAATATTTGAAAATTTATGAAATCCTTAGCATGTCATCAACATAATCTCCTTGAAAATTGGTAATAAATTGCTTTCTACTACCAATGGTTGGTACCAACATTGGTGAGTTATTGAGAAAATAGTCAATTATCAATATGGGTATCAATTTAAGTATTCATAACATACTTACTTGTTTATTTAAAAAATTGCTAAAATTCAATTGGATGTCCTACCCACTTAATAGGAAGTTACATCGAAAGAATTGGCAAGACCTTAAGGGGTGGAATGTTGATTTGTAAAAATCTAATGACCTATTTTTATGCTTGAAATTTTCATCTAAGTAGTTTCTAATCCTTTAACCCTAAACCAATTTGTTGCACCTTACAACATTTTGTGTAATGATAAGAACATCTCATGATGCCTTGCATATTTATATGATCAATATGCACACATATGGGCCAAATGAATTAAAAAAAATAAAATTATTACATCACATGTTTTTTACACTAATTTTTATTATTGAAATTTTAGTCTACACAAGAAACAATGTACAAAAATGTCTTCATTTAGATCCAATCAATTGTTTATGCCAAAGTGGCACCTCACATGGTGATATAACTTGTTATGAAAAATATATAAACACATTTTAAAAAAAATATCTTGCATTATACCCTTATTACATAATTAAATCATTTCACAATGAAATTGATTACGCATGTACATTTTTAATATCATTATTCAATTTGATTCATTTTTAGTATTATAATTCAATTGAAAATTTAATTTTTGGAATTCAAATGGTTAAAAATATTACATTAATTTCTATTTTTTTTTTAATGCAAAAATTCAAGTATAGTAATTTTATTAAATTTTACTTTTGAAATCTCACAATGAAATGAATTTCCCATTTGAAATTATATAATTAAAATTCAAATGCTTTTAATTTTATAAAATAAGCTAATTTTCTATTTTATTCGGTTCCAAATTCAAAGACATTAAATTAGTTGAAGTTTCACATGTACATTGCTTATGTTATATTATATGTGACAAATTAAAATAAATAATATGATTTTTTTTTTCCATTTTTTCACATGTCATTTTGTTATATTTCACTTGTTGTCCTTTATTTTTATTTTAATGTTCATAATTAAAAATAGGCAATGGGAACATGAAATACATAATTAATATCATATTTTTAGTAATTTAACTTTGAAAATGTTTTAAACTTTTTTAGTATGATCCAATCGTCAAAAGTAACATTGTAATCATACACATTCATATTTAATAGTTATTTTTTCACATTAATTATGTTAAACAATCCCACATGGGTGCCACATACACCACATGTCAAGTTCATAATTCTTGTTATTGGATGTTTCATTTTTTTTATTAATATGAACATACTTAATTTTGATTTTAGTCAAATTAGACATAGTCAATCATTTAAGTTGTGTTGTTATTAGTGAGAAAATCATGTTTTTGTAGCAATGAAAATAGCCATGGAGAAAGAAAAAAGGTACTAAAACCCAAAGACCTATTTGGATAATCTATCGGGAAATTCTCAAGGTGGGTATTTGAATAACAACCTTTATGCATAATGGCTGGGTATTGTTGAACAAATAATTTGGTAGATTGGAAATGGGGTATTATTTTGATACATATTTGATAACATGAAGGTTTTTTTTTTTCCCCTTGAAATTCAAATCCAAATATGGGAACATGACTTTGGTGATATTGATACCTTGTGTGGTCCCAAATAAATTTAATCTTATTTTGTTCAATGAAATAAGAACTAGCTAGCCAACATTGGTTGGAACCATTATGGGGCATGTACCTATTTTGGAACATACTAGTTAGTAGTGGTATAAAGTCTCTTTTTAAATGTTCATATTAATTTGGTATGAACTCTAAACATGTTTTTATTTTTTGTACCAACTTAGTATTAGTATTCAATTATGCTAGCTTAATATTAATATTAGGGTCTAAGGCTAATTAGTGGTTGGTATGAAGCATGTATATACCTAGTATTGAAATTTATATGACCTTAATGTGAAGTTGGTATCAATTTTTGAAAAAAGGTTCATACTAAGTAGTTAATCGAATCAAATTTACAAAAAACTTATAACAAGCATGTATTGGTACCAAGGTTGATTATTTCATACTAGATTATGTAACCTAGATTTATTTCTTGTGTGAATGGTGTATCATTGTCAAGGTTTAAGTTGTGAAAAAGGAACACCATGTCTCTATCTATGTGTCAAAAACTATTTTTTCTTTTATCTTTCATAATTTAATGGTTTTTTTTGTTAGTTTGTGGTGGAGCAATGGAGATTGTGTTTAAATATGGTGGTGTGTGATTTTTGGGATGTGTTTTACAAATTTTTCGTTTTTTATTGTTCTTTCATGGAATGTGGATGTTGGTGGATTGGTTGGAGCTATGTTACCAACGTTGAGGATAAATGGAACTGCCTTTGATGAGTTAAGTATATTTTGGTTTATTGTGTTTGGTTTTGGGTTTTCAATGTGATTATTTGAATAGGATAATGTTGCATTGAAGGGAAGAATGCCCAAGATGTGAAGTTCCAAGTTGTCTAGCTATAGATTTTCAAATTGTCCATTATGTAAGGGATTTTGTAGTTGGAGAATTGTAGTTGAATAGGTCTAATGGCATTGGTGGAGCTAATGATAGGCTTTAGGAAATTATGAAGGTTGATCTATTCAAGGCATCGGAAGTTCAAGTTTTGTATATTTGACTTTGTGAAAGGGATTTGAAATGTTATACATGGATAGTGAAAGTGAGCACTTGTTGATGTGAGAGCTTTGAATGTGGTTTCATTTTTCCTAGGAAACTATTTACTAGCTTTGGGTTCAATTCACAGTGTATTTATTTAAGGGGACAATTTTTTGGGAGATTGTGGTTATGTTTGTCAAGACTTTCTTTTGTTGAGACCTTTAAAAGGATAATTTAAGCTAGTTGTTGTCAAATCTTAGGGAAAAAGGTTGATTGTTCAAATCATAAGTTGTTGGGTCATCCTACTGCACAAATTTAAATGTTCTAAAAAGGATTTATAGACTAGATGTAACTATGATCCTATATGGAAGATCATGATAGACAATAAATAGAGATCCAAAGTGATTTGATTGCTTCATGCAAGTAGGTTGCTTGTTTAGTCTTAAGTTAAGTAAAATAAGTCATCAGGTAGGAATCATAAGACTGTAAGATAGGTTTTGAGATAATATTGATCATGAGATGGTGTGATCTGTTCCAGCTTTGGACACATTCTTGTACACTGGCCATGTGTTGCTAATAATCTATATTTTCATTAATACCCTCTTCTTTTTGGTTACAATCAGTCTACATATCAAGGTTCCATCAATATACCATAGTACCTTTTCAGGTTTGTCACAGTAATGCTGAATAATTAATATAATTTGAAATTTCTGTTTTGGCACCACAATTTTTGATTAAAAAAATTTCGACATATAACGAATAAATATAATAAAATCACAGATGCTTTCACAAAGTATGTGTTGTACTTTGGGTTAGGCTATTTGATGTAAGTGTGCGTTTAGAGGAGGGCCACTGAATTTTTAAGTTTTTTGACATAAAGATTTGTGTTTTTTATAAGAAAAAATCGACAAAACTGAAAATAATATAATTAGTGCCCAAGCTGAAAAGGTGCTACAGTACCCATTGAAAACTGGCTGAGATTTCTAATCATTTGGAAGAAGGTTGGAAGACAGTGTTGTTCTTGGCATCTCAAAAGGAGCAAAGGTACCCCAGGGTATATGGCTCTGTGGAATAGACCCTGTCTGGGACCATTGGGATGTCAAAAAGGTTTTGGGTTCAAACCCCATTGGTGTGCAGGTGAAAGCCTTGCTTGCCAGCCCTCTGCTATAGTGAGCTTGGCTTGGGTTACCTGCCACTTTATCAGGTTGGGTTGGCTTGTGTTATGCTTCCCAAAATAATAATAATAATAATAATAATGCAAGGAAGCTAGCCCTATGGGGTTGTCCTAAAATGTGAAAAGGACTACACGACAATAAGAGTTATTACCATTTAAAAAAAAACAATTATGCTATTTCTTATCCAATTAGTAGCTATTATCATGCTGCAAGTGGTGTAGAGCCAGGTAATAATAATGTTATGATTATTCCATTTCACAGTCATTTAAAAGAATATAAAATACTAGAAGATAAGACATGAAGCAAAAAACATGGAAAAATCGGCAAAAAGCACAACGTCTCTTTAAAAAAAAAGGTCCTTGGGAAGAAGAGCTTGGAAATCATGAAATGGCAGGAAGTGATGAAAGGAGGAGTAGGAGAGGAGGGATTATGTGACCAACACGCACCTGTGCATCATCCATTGTAAACCCATTATGACTCACCATTGGATGACCGATAACTTAACTTTTCATCGACGGCAATGTATCATATCAACCCTCTTACTTCCCCCTCACACTATTTAAGTAACTAGTAACTACCTAGTGCATAATTAAGTGGGTAAGTATTATAGGTAATTAGATGAGGAATGTAAGTGGTTACTATCTAGGTAGGTAAGTAGTGAAGGCAATTAGTGATTACTAGTTAGTTGGGTAGATGCATGTGGATGGCTAATACATAGCCAATAACAATGCTTAACCATGGTTAGTTACAGTGGCAGAAGTATAATGAAGAATGAAAAAGAAGAATTATGGAAATTCAAATATTTCACCATGCAAAAATATAATCTTGAAAAAAATCCTCTAAAAGAAACCAAAATCCTTCAAGATATTATAACTCTGTAACTAATCTCAGGTTTCAACACAAGCCAAAATATCATCTTTCAAAGATCCTTGTGAAAAATAGACCTATTATTATTACCTAGGGGCCAAAATCCTTTAAGCTACTATACACTCTATAATGAATCTATAACACAATATCCTTGCCTTGGTAGGCAAGGCCAAACAAACATACTTTCTTGTTGGTTGGTAGTCATGCACAAAGACACCAGAAGAATCCAGAGAAGAAAGACACTGGGTTAAGTACATTAGCCTGAGGAACTTTAGGTCAGTACTAGCACCACAACTGCAGCCAGTAGCAACAGAAGAAGCTGCCATCAAGTAGCCAAACATAAATGCCCTATACAGCAAAACCTAAGATCCCATGATTAGATTCCCTGAAATGGCAAGCTAGCTAGCTAGCTAGGCTACTTGTTGCAACTCCTTCTCCAAACTGCCCAGGCTTTTAAGTTAGTTTTAATTTTGTCAACCTAGAGTATCCAGAGGTTTCTATATAAAGAGAGAAAAATCTGGGTAGTGTATATGAAGCCAGGAATTAATGCAAAAACCCATTATGTGCAAAGCAGGCAAAGGCTATGTGCAGCTACTTAAGACTTAGGTAATTAATTGCATGGTGTTAGTTAGTAAGTAGGTGGAACTGAATTTATATTGGCTAGTAAGTTTGCTTGTGGTCAATTTCTTTGTTAACAATTTGTTTTTGTGTTTTAGGGTTTAGGGTCAATGGGGGGAGTTATTTAACAGACCTTGTTGACTTTGAACTGCAAGAATGAAAAGGATGTTGTTGTTGGTCTGGTTTCAGTTCCAGTTGATTGAAAGAAAAATCAAAACCCTGACTCCAGTTCCAAAAATCAGATCCAGTTTGGATTTGGTCTTTTACTAACTGGAATTGAAACCTGTGATTCTAACCCTCCAAACCCAAGTACCCACCCAACACAGCTCTATATACCTGCTAGCCCTATTGCAACTGATTCACAACTGGTATGACTCTGGAATTACCTCAAGTTCCCTTACCAGACTGGTACTGGTATAAGGATGTTTTGCACCAACTCAGACCAGACTGGTAAGGTGCTTGCAAACTAGTGTAAATACCAATGTTGATACCATGTGCAAGCCTATACATATATATATACCATACCAGTGTTGGGCACCCCGGATATCAGCTTGAATACATTTGGTAGATATCATCCAATGTGATATTTGGCATTTTGATAGTTGAAAATTATGTCGCATATCAAAGATGTTAATACTTGACTTGGATATCAGATTCAGGGCTGGATATCACAGTTAGTATTAGTAGGTTATCTAATTAAGTTAGGTTTGTAGGTTCACACCTCGTTATTTTTTATAAAATAAATCTTAATGTAGCTAGGGCAGCAAAAATTTCTACACAATTTTAGACTGTTCCGAGGACATGTTTTCAGAGGTGTTTTCAAACTTGTAATCAGTAGTAGTTATTAGTTATCATTGTGACTATACTTTCTTTAAAAAATAATTTATGATTTTATTTTTTTTGCAAAAATGCTTTTTAGAAGAAAAAAAATTTGCAACAAAATATTCCCTTTAAAAAAGAAGATGTTGTTTTTCTTTTGGAGGTTTTTGCCCAAAAAAAACAAGACTGGAAAGAACCTCCCGTCCTCTCAGGCAGTTCTTCCATTACTATTATCATTACCTAGTTCGAGAATGATGGTTATGTATCAGGAACCAGTTCCTTGAAT
>Ga0209208_10007998_pt1 | contig 14187 bp, 9 predicted proteins | sample S1TSphfallax_3_FD_187694 | JGI IMG/M metagenome (GOLD analysis project Ga0209208, IMG submission 187694) | Host-associated microbial communities from peat moss isolated from Minnesota, USA - S1T2_Fd - Sphagnum fallax MG (SPAdes) (version 2) | ecosystem: Host-associated > Plants > Peat moss >...
CACCACACTTTAATGCATTTTCAACATGTTCCCCAAGTTCCCAATGTGTTCCACAAGATGTTCCCTATTGCAGCAGGTTGAATCTGGCTGCAAGGCGCCAATGGCAAATTAATTGAAAGCCTTGCAAGCTCACGGACAAGGGGCTGTTTACAAATGGATTCAGGTGATAAGAAATATATACACACTTACTATACTTTGGCAGAATCATTTGGGTTCCTTTTTGGGGCCACAGAAGCCCTGTAGCAATATTCCTGCAATATTCTTCTTCCCCTGATCTTCTCCAAATACCTCCCCCTCCACTCCCCAAACCCAAACTACAGGGGCAATTTTTAACACATGTTTGTCTAATAATTAATGAATCTTGAAGATTCCATGTTGCAAGTTGAATGTTCCAGAATATTCTAAAAGATTCTCTATTTTCAAGTTCAATTTTTTTTTTGGGTCATTTGGAAAAAAAAGATTTATGTGAGCATTTTTTTAACCCAACAATATAATTAGTGTGGAAGCTGCCAAGAGGTAAAATGAAACAGAAACCAGTTGCCAAAACAGCCCCTGGAGCTCCAGACACTTTAAAAGGAACCTTGTGCCAGTGTTGTGCAGGTATCGACTATGGAACCAAACCCTCTGGCAGTATCAAAGGCAGTTATTTGATCTCATTATCCCCACTTCTCAGAAAATCAGAGGAACCAAATTTCTAAACCCTAAACCCACAACGCCAGTCCATACCAGTATTAGAAGTGTACATGGGTGTGTAAAATATATTTACACCTACACTTCCTGTGAAAGGTTCTAGAGTTACACTTACATATGTGTAAGTGTAAAATGGGATAATCATTGCTCTTTGCAAGCTTAGGATCTTGCTTTTCTGAAGGTTTTTGAGGTTGTGTGGAGTGCACCCCTCACCATAATCATTGCTCTTTGCAAGCTTAGGAGCTTGCTTTGCTTACAACTCTCACATTTTTATTTACACTTTTATTTTACACTTGCATAACATAAAACAACATAAATATTAATGTGACATAAAGTTTAAGTATAAAATATATTTTTTTAAATGTACATTTAAAAAAAAAAAACCAGTGACAAAAAAATTGACAATGGAAAACAATGCAATATATATATAAAACAATGTAAGTGTAAATGTTTTACACTTATACATCACTTCCTATATGCTTAACACTTTTCTAAACAAACTTTATACATTTACATGATGTGTACAAAATATTGCCAAATTGATCTACATTTTTACATGCACAACACTGGTCCATACCTGATGATGATTTGGCAGGTTTTCAGGGCAATCTCAAATGGCATAATCAGCCACCACAGCCATCAAATTCATACCTTACCTATGCTAGTTTATGTGTAGGGAAAGCATGTGGAGTGTTGTACTGGCAAGTCCATCTTGACTTACCAGACTGGTCGAGGTATTTCAGAAATTTGAAAACTAGTTACTAATTAAGTGATTCCTGATATGTTGGGGGTTTTTTGTTTCCCGCTCGCCAGTTTATATGAATATTGTCTTGCTTTTCATAATGCTAAATGATATGAATACCAGTTCCTTTTGCTATTTGTTATCATGGGAATATGAATATTGGTATGTTAAGTGAAATTTGAGTTGCATATCATTACAAAATGACAAAATAAAATTAACAAACTACAATTTAAAAATGAAAAAAAGATATACATAAAATTAAATGGCTAACAAGTTCTCAAAATGTACAGGCTGTTGTCTTGAAAAATTATGAAATGCAAAGCAACAATGTACCTGAAAATTCAAGAACCAGGAAAACAGCTAGCTCCGAATTATTCCCACTATTTGCACTAGTTCCACCAAACTGAAGCGTTATGTGAAGTATCATTATGAAACATCTTCCTCTTATAAATTATTCCTTATGAAGCATCTTCATCTTCCTCTTACCAGGGACAACAAAATCCTAAAAATGGGAATGCTGGGAAAAATCATGATTTTGCAAAATAAACAACCAGTCAGGTGAGGTAGCAACCATAGTAAGTTCAACTTACTTATTTGAAGCAATATGGATAAACTCTAAGTATGCGGGTGGGATCATATCATGCTATATGGGTATGACATATCCATATTGACATATTACATACCATGGTATGACCTATATACCAGTACAACACTGGTATTTACGAAAAGACGTAAAGCTCACAGATGCACATCTATCTGCACACATTATGTCTTTTCATAAAGCCTGCTGGCTGATTACGATGCGTAAATGTATCTGCATGCACATTGCAAAAGAAATGAGCAAGTTTTTATGAGCTCTTAGTTATGGTCCTTTCATCAAGGAACATGCCCTTACTATGCATTCTGCTTCCTAGTTTATCATATGGCATCATAGCCTATTGATCTCACCCGAAGACTTATTAGAAGGCAGAATATGCACTAACGTTCTATTTGGAGTAAAAAGCAGGCAACTCATCATGTAATGGTTCTGCCCTTTATTTCAGGTTCAAGCAAAAAATCACAGGTGAAATGATGAAATCATGGGCACTCCGCAATCCTGGGGAGTTACCTTACACATGATTTCGCATGCTTCCAAGAGGACTACAATCTGGGTTCAAGTTACTTGTTACAATAACGAGCCACAAAAGAAAGGGGCGCCCCCCAAACCCTAAATTCTGAACTGGGAAGAGAAGCAAAATACTGGTCTGTTTCCTTACTGTCATTCACAAGTACCTTGGGTGAGTAATTAACCTTGGGTGGGTGCAACAACAGCCCCATTGGTAAACATAACTAACTGCCTGTTTTGATCACCAAGCCTACTTTGGGTTAACTCCTTGCCAACAAAGAGGCCACAAAAGAGAAGCCATTAGCATAGAAATACCAATATTTGTTGAGCAAATGTTCTGATTCCTTTCATTTGTTGGTTCTTGTTTATTTGACAAAAATTAGAAACTATATAAGAGTTATCTCTATTTTACATCTCCACTTCCATAGTGCATCCTCTACCATGGTTTCATTTTTTGCCCACTTCTAGTTGTGTGCATCTTACGAAACCTATTAATTACAGATTCTAGACATAATTGTCATCTCCAAGCTTGCTACCTCTTGCTTGTTTGTGGTTTAAGAAAATTGTGGTGAAATTTCACAACATGGTAATTTTTATTTTTTTAAATGAATAATTTTTTAAAATATATAATAGTGATTTTTATGGATTTTTTGGCACAATTTTTTGAAATAAAAGTAATTAAATTAGCCACATCTAGACCTAGGCACTTCCTAGGTCATCACTTGTGGTAGCACTTTTGTCAAAATGCTACAACCTACCTATAACAATCATCATTTAATGTTAATTAATGTTGGGATCCTTGGTACTAGACCTACCTAAGGAATTTGGAAAACAAAACCTAGATGGTAATGCTCTTCCATTAGTTGAAACATCTTTCTTGTGTGTGCTACTAATCAGAAAATTGTTATATTAAAAGTTGCCTTCAATTTTGTGCATGCAACAAAGGGATGAAATTTGTAACATGGTCTAAGTTCTAAGGAGGTTGGAGCTGTCAAGCTTTTGTAAATATCAATAGTTCAAGTGTGTTCAACATGCACTTCTCTATCATCAAACATTGTTAATTTCCATGATAGCTCATCCCAAGGGCATTCTAATCTACCACAATGCAAAGCCAACAATCAACAAATGATGAACACAATTTGGATATACACCAAGAGACTTAACTTATTATGCAATAAAAAAATTGTGTCATGAATGTACAATATCACAAAATTTCAAAGAACACCATTGATCAAAACATTGTCATAAGAATTTTTTACTACCTTCTAGTATCTTCAAAATCAAAAGGGTTTGATCGCTGAAAACTTAGTAACTCTTTAATTAAAAAACAAGGTGAAAGTATCTTTGCAAGTGAGTGCACAATGTTGCAAGACTCGAAGAATGGTTTGTTGTCAAAACATGGGAAAACATGAATGTACATGTATAGAAAAGCAAATGTCCTTTTGTTGTGCCATGCCCATGTCTATTTTGTAGTTCACCTTTTAGCCTATGACTAATGCACCTTACATTTAACTTGCAAAGGCCATTGGGATTTCAAGATTTCAATTCTTACTTGGCTTTAATCTATTTGGTCGGAATATTCCTTTGTGCACAAAATCTTGGAGGATGGGAATTTGTTCACAATAAAAAAATTATCCCATTGTTAATACATTTTCATGATGGCACAAATGGATGCTCCAAGTACACTAAAAAAGGTCATGATCAAAACATACTTGTCATTTTAATTTTATTACATTTTCAGGATGGCACAAATGAAATGAAACAATACCAATTTTTCACAAATTGCAAATATGTCATTATTCTATTTGTTATCATGGGAACCATTTTTGTACTCACATGAAAATGTTCAACAAGGTTGAAATGAGATCTCAAAAGTTATCATGTGTCCTGGTCATAAAATCAAGATACTTGTTAATGATGGATGAAAGAGTGAAACCTTACACTAGATATTGAAATGGATGTCTATATCATAAGTGCCTATTTACATTGATGAAGGGAAGCTTTGTATAAGAAGACAAAGAAATCAAAAAATTATGGAAATACCCAATTGATATTTATCAACACCCAAAATCTATACATTACCTTTTCATTTGTACATAGTTACACCCAAAGAGGAGCCTAAGGACAAAAGGTTGAGTCCCATAATGCTATGTTGTTGCTAACTTGATATTGTAAACTTCACATTTATAGTTGTTTCACAAGAGTTGCCAACTTTTCACAATTATGGCCACTTTGGATAAATTTTTCAAATTGTGGAAATGAAATTTAATAGAAGAGAATATATATTGGTGGTTTTGCAAAAAATTGAGTGGTAATTAAAGAAACCCACACAATTTTATGTGTTACAAAGAAATGTTGCTAAGTGAATTAATACAAAATGAAGTTGTCTTTGCATATTGTTTTCTAATAGAGTGTGTGAAAGGGGGGTGGGGAGAATATGTACCATGTATGCATTTAATGTTGATTATAACATCCATTCAAAAGAACATATGTACAATACATGTATATGGACATAAATGAATGTAGATTAATGTGGATGAATGTGAATGAATGAAATGCATCCATGATTGCCAAACAATTTTTTTTCCTAAATGGCATTCATCTATGTTGGGATAGAAATCATTCATGTAGATTTGATCACCATGGCTATCATTTGTCTAATTTCAAACCACGTTCATTTAGTTTTATTACTCATATGAAAATATAATAATAAATGTCAACAAATCTTGGAGAAATAAATATTTCCAAAAATTTCAATTAAAATTTGTTCTTGGAAAAATTAATTATTGGTTTTATCAATGTTAAAGTTGACCCTAGGCCAAGATATTGAACATTATAATTAATGAAACCAAGGGAATGAGAAGACGGCTTGTGCACATTGAGTTAAAAGTCCAAGTTAATGTGAATGCCATTCATCTAGATGGATGAATGGTCTTATTTGGACGAATGTCATTAGTAAATCATGAAAATAAGAATTATTTAAAATTTTAAAGATTATTTATCTTGTTGATGTGGAACCTAACCATAGGCTATAATAATATGTTATGAACCGTTATGAAATAATCACCTACAACTATGTATTGTTGAAATATTCAAAAGTTTTTTTGGTGATAGGGTTTTTTCCTCATACCACCCCAAAGTTTATCATTTTTCTTTTTGACCTTATCCTAGGTCAACCTAACTTCATGTTCATGATTTGTATGGATAGAAATCATATATTAAAAACATCCATAAAGGACTCCAAAATATGGGCAAAATTGGGGACGAAACCAAAAGTCAAGATAAAAACAATATGAAAAAAAAGGAACCAATTGTTTTTCTCATTTACATTGGTCCTCAGAGGAGTTTCAGCCCCACAATTTTGGATTTGCCCTAATAACCTATGCGTTCATATTCTTCATTATATTAAAACTTGTCAACATAAAATCTTGCAAAATCTTGTGAATCACTAACAAAAAACTTGTCCATTTTGACTGTATCAATGTTTATGACATTAATATGATAGTCCTATTACTTAATCTAATTAACAAAATATGCAAGCTAGGCTAAGCTACCAATATACATAGGCTTACTTAGTTTCACCTAACCTATTAAACTTACTTACATCTCAGATTTATAAGCTTCATGGGTTTGTTCCAAAGCTATGCAAAATCTATTATTTCATAGGTTTGTATTATTTAAACATGAATGCCATGCATTATTTAAACATGGAAGTTGTGTGCATGACTTTCATGTGTAAACAACATGAATAAACAAACAACATTTGTGTTCAAACAATACAAGTAGATGAATGACATGTATGTCTATTCCCATACAAACCTATGAAAAATAGATTTCGCTTGATTATTATTGTCAAAACGTGGCACATGAAGTTTGTGATGTAGCTTAGTTTACCAACTAAATTATAATAACCTTTTCTAGCAACCTATTAGTCAATAAATTAATTTGTAAACTTTAAATTACAATAGCAGAAATGTCATGTGTCGTTTAATCATTTATGTATAGTTGCAAATATAATTGCAAAACCAACTTAATTGTCAACCATCAATGAATGCCACCCATAATGGATGACATATGTTCATATTTCGTGAATATTTGGTAATCACACATTGTAGTTGCATATATGATTAAACTTTAACACATCCAAATTTTATTCACAAACTAATAAACCAATTTGATTAAGCATGGCCATTTAGTATAATCGATTTGACTAAACCATGGGCATCTTGATGGACCATTTTTTAAAAAATCTTTCTTAATTAGATGTATGAGTTAACACTTGGTCAAAATGGTCACTTTAGTAAAAAAAGCCAACCAAAAGAACATGTGTCTTTCATGCCCCATGCCTTTAGTCAAAGTGGACATCCTTAAATTGGTCAATGCAGACATTTTAGTCAACATAAAAAAACTTAACTTTCCTTCCAATGACATTTAATTGCATAGTTGTTTAGTTTCAAATAGCAGTTTAAACTTTCAATGAAGTTTTTCTTTTGATAATCATTTATGTTGTTCATCTTTACATTTATCTTAGTAGCTAACCATTTGTTGAAAATGTATTTCATGTGTTTCTTTTCATTATGTCACTATAATTTGTGGGATCATACATGTGCGATGTGTTGGATTGGTGTATTTACATTTTTCAACCACAATTTTTAATCTAGCAATTAGAGTTCTATAATATGTTTAAATATATTTGAATAATTTCCCTTGGTGTTTAGGTCTTATAATAGTCTACAGATCATTGTAATCATTTTTCTGCAATGGAAACTCCATTTTCCTCCTTCCTTTCCTTACAATTTGCTAATTTTAGTAAATCTTGCCAATATCCTTTTGTTGGTCCCTTTTGTGTTGTTTTGGAAACAATTATGGCCATTGGTTTTTCCTTCAAGGTGTGCACAATCTTCATAGAGGAAATTTGTTCCTAAGGACGTCTCATTGTAGGTGTTAAAGATCTTCTTTGTGCCAATCGCTATAAGAAATCATGTTTGTAGAGACCATATTGCCCTACTACTAAAATTCGAAAACCACTCAAGTATAATTGTGTTGCAACTACACCCTCTAAAGTGCAACTCCTATGCAACTACATTTTATGAATATAGTGATTTAATAAATAAATTTTCCACATTAGAAATTAAGCTAGTTGTTCAATAGTTACATCATAGTTTTAATTGTGTTTCGTATATGGTAATTTATATGCACCATATTTATGCATGTAGTCAATTAAATTTGACTTTTTGAGGAGTTACATTATAGTTGTAATGTGTAATTAATTTATAAATGAACACATTGTTTAAAATGAGTTACACATTGAACAACTTTTTTGCAACTAGTATATAGCTTTACGTGTGACTATGCCATGTGTTCACATTCCCACCATCCATGAAGTACAAGCTTTGTAATTAGTTTTCAACTATGATGTCTATTCATGTAACTAGTTGGCCACTATGTTGCCACTAAATGGCCACTAATTAAAGTACTACCAATTCACTATCCAAATAAAGTGTGAATTTGTAGACCTCAAATTGGATTCCAATGTTACATTATCTATATTAATAATATTTGTATTGGACATACATCAAAGTATTCAAGCTTAGACACTTACAATTTTTCTAAGCTACATGAACAAGTATAGAATTAATAATAGTTGATTCTTGTGTGGATACCTCCTTGGCACCCATATGGGTTGCATCTTGTGGCATTGGCATATTTAATATTTAATATTTAATATTTAAAAATTAAATTTCAAAAATTAAATATTAACTTATCGCATAATCTACTTAATTACTATGAACTAAAAATGAGATTAATCAATTAGCCTTTAATTTAAATTAATCAACCTAATTCAAAATATTTGTGAAATTAATTAATTATTTTATTTTATTTTTTCATAATTAAATAAATAACCAATTTTAAAATATTATTGTAAATATTGTAGTCTTATTTTTTGTGATAGGTGTTCAATTGTTGTATTAATAATATTCCACTACATTGCAACTCACAATATCATGTTAACATACATACATATCAAAGCATAAAATTTCATGAAAGGTGAAAATGTACTTTTGAATTGAAATTAAAAGCAATCTACATATTTTATTAAACATTCAAAAAGGGTGTACATATGGATATGTTTATATATACCTTGATGTTTTCTATTCAAATTCATGTTTATTATTTAATATTTCATATCAAGTTTTTTTAATAATTCATTAATTAGTAATTAATACGTAATATACTTAATTAGTATGAATTAATTAATTGAAATAAATAATAAACTATTCATATGAATTCATTAATCAAATCAAATTTTTTTTTGGAGAATTTAGATAGTAAATAAATAAATATGTAAAACCGGATATTTAATTATCTAATATAAAATTATTTAAATTCACTAACTAATTAAGTAATTATAACTTATTAACTAATTAAAATAATTTAGGTGAATAATTATTGAATTTTTTTTGAATTAAAATCATCAATATTAAAATAATTATTTTGATATTTAATTATTTGAATCAATTAGCTAACTAATAATCTTAATTATTAGATATTTAATTAAAATAATTAATTTTCAAATAATTATGTTAGATGATTAATTGTAAAATTCAAATTAATGACAAAATTAAAATCAAATACAAAGCATGTGGAATTGTTGTTATAGTTGCAATTCAATTGCAGCTAAAAGATTTAACCCATATGATTTGTCTTCAAGATTTCACTTCACAAATTATATAAAGGAGGTGTATTTTCTTGCATTTTCACATTAAAATACATGTGCCATGTTGGGATGAAATCGTAAAAGTTTAACCCTCAATACAAAACATAAATTAAAATAAAAAACTTTATGTGGCTACTCTTTAGTTCACCTACCCTTTTAATATTTTATTTTCCTACCTACTTACTTGTTTATCTAAATAGGTAGGTAAGTATGAAGGTTGGTATGTAGGAGCTATCAATTTACATACCTATGGTCATGTATTGACCTACGTAAGTACTTATATATATATATTTAATTCAATTAATATGCCACATGGCAACTTTTGATTGTGCCATAGGTCATAATCTAAACCATCTAAAATGAGTAATCATAATGGACAATGGATATCAATATTTTGAAAAAAAATCACAAAAATCTTCATAGTGCCATGTGTTAAATTTTGATGAATGGATGAAAAATGATGTTAGCATGACATTATGGTTGTAATCAAGGGAATTGCATAGTAGTTGAAAAGGAGTTGTTGCAACAAAGTTGCAATTGAATTGTAATGAGTTACACCGTATGTCAAGCAACTTTTGCAACTCATGCAACTTGTTTGATAGCACTCATGATGTAGAAATATTGTGAGTTGCAAATGGTCATTGCAACTCAAAAATTGAGTTGCAAGTGGTCATTGCAACTCAAAAATTGAGTTGCAAGTGGTCATTGCAACTCAAAAACTAAGTTGCAAGGCCAATTACAAAACACCCATTTTTCTCATAGTGAATGAAACCTATCCATATAGTATCAAGTACAAGGTTCAAAATAGAAGATATTGGAAGGGATGGACAACTAAGACATTATTGTTTGATTTTATTGAACTAGATGAAATGTACACATGCATCTTCGCAATAGCCTGGTCTTTTGTGAATCCACATGTGGTGCACATATGTTTATTATTATTAGTCACTTGTCACCACCAAGGTATAATTGCCTTGTTGTCCATGTTGGTTTGCATAACCATTTAAATGCCAAGGGAGAAAATTGAAAGGCTTTGAACAAATTGAATCTATCTAGAAAGATGTACTTAGAAGAAAATCTTAATGCCTCCCCAAATACCATCTCTTGCAAACTTGTTCAACAAAAGTTTTTGTAATTGCTTGTGAAGAAAACCCAATCACAAAAGGAGACATCTTGTGAAATGACACTTTGTTGAAGGTGTTGGAGGATGTGTCCCCTCTAGTTAATGAAAACAAGGTTAGACATTATGTTTACACTCTATGACCTTTGGAATAGAATGTTCAATATAACATGTCAAATGCAACTTTACATACAACTACATATAAAGAAGCCACTTTCCAAGATAGGTGTCTAATGAACCTTGGTTCTTGTTCAAAATGTCCATACATGGTCTAGGAAGGGGAAATGACATTACACTATTCATAAAATGTTGTCACAAGGCACTTTTTGCAAGATTTTGAGATTTGTAATTGAGTATCTAATTAAATTAAAATGATTAAATTAATAAAAAATCAACATTACAATATTATGTATATTATAATCACATTGTATGAATTTTTTGAATAGTTTTTAAATTGTTATAACATAATTCACGGACTTTTAAAAAAGTACCAAAAACTTATAACAGTCCATAATCAATGAACATGGACTTCATGCACCTTCATATAATGTTATTTATTGAATAAAAGACTCAATGATAATATGGTGTGGTAACATTGATATTAAGGAAGATTTTTTGAGAAAATTTTGATGACCAAATTTTTCTATGTACCTTAATTTAAGGTTTTTTTCTCATTAAGTCCTTTATTTAATAAAGGTAATAATTTATAAACTCACATTTCAAATTTAAGTTTTCCATAAGGTAAACTAGGGTTGGTTTTTTTTTATAATGAATTTTTAATGATAACTTATGAAATGACTTGTGTGATTCAAGTTATTTGTCATCACATTGCCTTCATAATGTTAATTTAAGCAATTATCGACTTCCATATGTGCTTGAAATTGTTACACCTTAGTGTGTTTTCACCTAGGAAGTGGAATGGATTTGGTGAAAAAAATGACAAAAGGTGATATAAGAACTTCTTGGGTGATGTTGGATCACAATAAAAAAATGCACCACTAACAACAATGGGGGCACATGTGCATGGTTCTTTTTTTTGTTTGTTGACCATTGTTTTGTTTGAGATGAAAGTTAAATTTTTTGATTCCCAGAGCTTTTTTTGGTCATGTTTGAATGAACAAGTGATGTGGACAAGGTTGCCTAAACATGATTTCCATGGGTTTATGGTTGATGCTACAAGTGTGAATGACAATGCAATTCATAACATTTATGATGGTGAGCCCAATGTTCCCTTGGAGGAAAAGGAATATACATGTTTCTACCATTGGGAAAGAGCTTATGGATCCATAGAAATATTTGATATTTCTTGCATTCCAAGATAAACACATTGATTTTTATAAGTTGTGGGTACAATCCCCAACTATGAGGGATTTTGTTATGAATCATGTGAGAATTGAAGCTTTGTGGAATGATTCAAGTCCAACAATTCCTATAAACATTTTAAACTTTAGCAACTTTAGTTAAGTTGGTGAACTAAATAGTCAACACAATTGCCAAATTACCTTGTGAGTGAACTTGACTTTGAAGAGGAGGCTATGGTACCAACTAATAACCAATCTTGTGAAGAATATTCATTCCTCCATGTGGGTTTTGCTGGAAATGGTTGCAAGGTGAACATATTTATACATTGCTATTATGGATGACATGGTGAGGTCAATACTACAACAACAATTTTATCATCTTGTTTGTTTAACCATAAAGCAAGTGCAGGGCCTATTAAAAAAAATTACTTTTGTGAGTAGTTTTTTGTTTGCCAAACCTAAATAAATTTGCAAAATTAGTTCATAATGTTGTGTTTAATTTTTCATTGCATTCTAGATGAATTGGTTTGGAAAATGACACACATTTAATGTTTGTGAAAACAAATGTTAGATGGGAATTCACATAAACCTAAGGGCATTTTTACATTCAACATACCCATGAAATTTTTCCACCTATCCTTGCACACCAAAGTTTGGATCCTTTGTATCCTCCGCTCTCCACTCACATGCAAGTGTTGGTGATACCATTCAAAATAGTTCCCTTGGAGGAATTCCAATGACCACTACAACACCTTTGACAAAACCACAAGATGATCCCACAACTCCATCTAGAATGGTAATGATTCAATTAGGGAATTTGGTGGTGGAGAGCTACATTCCAATAGATCAATGGCATCTTTACAAGACAACCAATATTTGACAAAAATAACTTGTGTTGCTATTTATGCAAATTGTGTTACTTGGTGTTCAACATTCATAAAATGAGGAGAGCCAACTGTGATATCATGTTTCTTTAGACACCTTTATAATCATCACCACCCACAAGGTCTTGAAAAGCTTTTGTAGTTTTGTTTTGGTAATATGGCTCAATGTGCAAGTGGAGTTGTACACAACTTGAAGCATAACAAACCACTTCTTTACAAGGTTTGGCTTATGAACTTATGCATAAATATTATTCAACATGAAGTTCACACATTGGGATGAACAAGTTTTGTTCTTATTCATGGTGCACCTCCCATTACACCAACAATGGAAATTAATGAACTTTGTATTTTTCTAGGAATTGCCCTTAACATGTGAAATGGACACAACATTTGTATGAGGCAATGCTTGCTAGTAAACATGGCCAAGATGAAAATGTTGCCACCTTGGATGCCAAGGTTATCACCATCACATTCACATTTCAAGGATATATTTACATCTATAAACTGTGGGTTCATGAATCCACTATCAACAACTTGCCATGCACCTATTTTGTCATAAGTGGTGTGTTCCCAAGTTGTCCTAACAATCTAAATTTTGTTTCCATTATAACAAGTTGTAGACATAGCTATTATATTATTTGGAAGCACATGTATTACATCTATAATGTGCATAGGAAACAACAAACACACCATCTCACATTGAGTTGGAATGATGTAGAGGACATTTTGAAACTAGATCATCTAGGTTTAGATTGAATGCTAAACCTTTTTGTACCATTTGATTCATGGTTTGGAACTTTTCAATGAAGTTTTTCACGTTCATGGATTTTTGGGTTCAAATTTGTCTTGTATTTTCTTATTCATCAATAAAGATTGCATTTATAAAAAATCTGTTTGTGTACAACTGCCCATTTCTTTTGTTGATTTTTTTATCAGGTTGAAATGCTTTCCAAGAGTTATTCCATATATGGAAAGATTTGTGAATGGAGTCTTGTTTTGAACACATTATATATTACCTTACTTCCTTGGTTGCTATCACATTAATTACATTGTTTTAGAAATGTTGAATTTCTAACAACAAATCCTTATTGTTTAACTTTTAAGAGGAAATTTTTGGATCTTTGGAAATAATCCAAAATTTGATGGAAACTATAGCAAAAAAATTGTGTGTGTTTCAAAGTTACCATAGTTCAAAGATTATACACAACAAGTGGATCACAACTGTTGGAAAAAAAATGATTCCTTTTGTTTGCTACTTGGATTCACCATTGCACTTGTTCCAGAATTTTGCATGTTTGTACATTCCTCTTCTTTACATCCCTTCAATTGGACATAATTCATTTTTTATCATGGATGAATTCAACTGGATGGATGCACAATATTGATAAATGGATGAATGACATCCAAATGGATTGATGCCATTCATCTCAATTTGAATTGCATCTGTCTATACAATACATTCATATTGTGATACATATTATGTATAGTATTTAGTTTGATGAATATCATCCAGCAATGGGACATATTGTAATGCATAGTACTAGTCTGCTTTGACACTCTATGAAAGCGCACTGCCAACAACAATCCCTTACAAAACAATTTCACTTGACAATGTTGCCCCTATGCC
>Ga0209208_10008000_pt1 | contig 14184 bp, 9 predicted proteins | sample S1TSphfallax_3_FD_187694 | JGI IMG/M metagenome (GOLD analysis project Ga0209208, IMG submission 187694) | Host-associated microbial communities from peat moss isolated from Minnesota, USA - S1T2_Fd - Sphagnum fallax MG (SPAdes) (version 2) | ecosystem: Host-associated > Plants > Peat moss >...
AAGCCAATTTGATTGGCCCACCACTCAAAAAAAAAACAAAAAACAAAAACTATGGAGGCTCCCCCAAAATAGAAGCTTCTATTTTGAAGTATAGAGTTCATACCCTTTGGCCCAGCTATATAGGTGAAAAAGGAGGACACCAATTGCCAAAGCATAGGGGATGAAAGTGAGGTGCTACAGATAACATGTTGGGGAACACATTGAGAACTTGAGGAACAATTTGAGAACATGATGGGAACGCATTGGAACTTAAAGGGAACATAGTGGGAACACCCCCCCTCCCCCCATCTCTCCAAAGTTAAAAGGAAAAAAAGCAAGGCATCTTGAGTGCATGCTTGGGCCTTCCCATTGGCTACATGAGATTTCTCTGCACAAAAGAGTTCATAGCTGGCCTTGGCTAATACCCCTTGCAAAGAACAACATACTTGTTGAGTACACATTTTGAACTGTTTAACTGTTAGTTCACTCAATGTAAGTAAGAAAAATAAACTCAAAACACCAAATCCAGCAATTTCATTGGTCATAATAATAATTTTTTGTGCACACCTACACACACACAAGGCTATACACAACACCATCTGTACAACTAGTAACACTAATACTATGACCCTTGTTTTGTATACAGGCAAGGTTCAAAACTCTTGAAGGTTTCAAGAAAGAGCAGTCCCAAATCAGAATCTGTTTTTTCAGATTTGGTTCTTTGATTTTGTACAAAGAGGATGGAATAAGATCACAATTGATTCCAAATGTCCCTTCTTCCATCACTCCCATATCAAGTCCTGTTTGTTACTTCGATTTGTTGTCGGCCCTTCCAGCTTCCAACAAAGATGCACTTGAAAGGCTCGCAAGGGGTGTTTTAAAATCCTCTTGTAGATGATCACCACACTACTTACTTACCTCACAAAATTGGAAAAAGGAAACTTTGTGGTGAGGTTTTTCCTCAAACCACCACTTACTTACCTCAGAAATTGAAAAAGCATAATAAAGAAACATTCTGGAATACATTTTGCTTCCATTCTTTTGGGTTGCCAAAATCAAATTGACATCTTTCTGAAACTTTGGTTGTGTAGCAGGATTGACAGACTGCATCAGTTTTCATGTTTGTTGGGCTTTGGCCACCCAAGGCAAGGAGATTGTGTTTAGATTCAATACATAGAGTAATACTAGCTTAAGGGATTTTGGCCTTCTAGGTAGTAAGTCTATTTTTATATGAGGATTTCTGAAAGATGAGATTTTGTGCTCGGGTTGAAACTGGAGATTAGGTATAGAGTTATGATACCTTGAAAGATTTTGGTTTCTTCTCTTAGAGGATTTTTTTTTTCAAGATTATATTTTTGCATGGTTTAATATTTGAGTTCCCATATTTCTTCTTTTGCCTTAAGATACTTTTTTAATGTAAATGGCAAGGCCACACACCCGCTTGTTTAGCAAGGTTGACAGACACATGTAAAAGAAAGCCTTTGCCCAAACCCTAGAGTCAAGCACACTAGTGCACGGTCAAAAAGAGTGTTGGGTTGGCTGTTTTAAATTTTCAAGAAAACTCACATCCAGTTCCTTGATTGTGCATTTTTATGCAGGCAAAAAGAAACCCATACCTGTTGCCATTTAATACTAAATCCCTCTTTGAAGCAAGGTAGTTTGTTTAGTTTTATTTTGTTATGTTTTTGTCATGCTGAGCTCTCTCTCAAATCACAATGTTTCATGCCATGCTCTTGGTTATCTTTGGAAAGCTCTTGATGAGTAGGCGATAGAGCTAATAATTAACAAAGAAAATGTTAAAATTTGAACTCAGAGACTCTGATTCAGTCTGGGGATGAGATGTCTATAAGGGTTAAAAGAAACCCAAAAAAAACAGAAAAAAAGGGTTTTTAGTTTTTCTTAAAAAATCATGGTAGACAATCAGTGTGTAATTGCTGGTTCACCCAAGGCAAGCTCAATTATTATCACAAACTTGGCCTTTCCATATATTTGTGTTTTTACAACATTTTGATTAGTGTGCACATGATCACTTCCCACTTCATATTATTCTTCATATATTTTCCACCGAATCTGCCAAGTTTGGAGGAGTCCAGATTTCCTCCAGATCTTCAAAAAAATTTGATCAACTTGTTGGGCGCTTCCAGCCCTCCTCCTGCAGCCTCCTGCTGCTGCTAGTAGTAGTTGGGGATGGGCATCAAATTCAATCGTAAGTACTGGAAAACTCAATCAAACCCATCAAATCCTTGATTCTAGCCGGCAGACATGGCAGTTCATATAATAATTATCTTTGGGATCAGAGCTTTCGTGATCTGCTGCGAGGCGCAGTGCGCTTCCCTTCGTGGAACCAAAGTAGTAGTAGCTACACGACATTACCCATTTGCAAGAGACAAAGACAAAAATCAGCAGCGTAGCTAAAGTTTGTTTCAAAATAGTTCTAGAACATGTGTCAGAAGATGAAGAAGAAGAAGAAGAAGCTCTGATTGAAATCACACTGGCATGCTTATCTACTGGTCTACTTACTTATCTAGAATATGGTTCTTCCTATAGAGGAGTAGTAGTAGTAGTATGATACAACAAACAGGGTTTCTTTTAAGGATTTTTCTGATGTAGTCAAAAGTGGTGACCATTCACAAAATAATTTAGCCAAATTTGGCTACATACTAGATATGAAAGTAGAGGAAACAAAATAGAATCCTTCTATATTCTTGGCAGCTATCTACCTACTAGAACTTATCATACAAATCTGGTGAAATTTGGTTCATTTTTTTTAATTATGAAAAATCCTATGTATAGCTTGAAATCATTGTTTTTTATAGGTCAAAATTTGGCGAAGAAATTTTGCCAGTAAAAGAGGCACTAGTATACAACATTGTTGTGACGTGTAATGTCATGATGTTTGGTGTCGTAAGGGTGTAAATCCATAGTAAATTCTACTAAACAAAAAGACTAAAACTAATCAAAGATAAAAACTAATCAACCAAAAAAAGATGCACGCACATATATATACAATGCATAGAAAGAGGCTGACATGAAATTTTCATGTATTTTTAAAACTCTTAATAGTGTACAATAACTTAAGAACGTACATTAACCTTAAAAACATGATTGACATGCATGTAATCGACCATCATGTATGAGGCCATGCATACATGCATGACAACATTTCTGCAATGTACTTCAAGTGGCAATTGTCCATAGAAAATGATAAAAACAAATATGACTACAAACCCAAAAAATAAAATAAAATAAAAAATATATAATCCTTTTATATTGTTTAGTACCCTAATGGAACTTAAGACGAGAATATGGAGATTTTCTGAAAAAAACATTCTGAAATTTTGGTGATTAAAAAACTTGAAACTCACCTTTATAACCATTTTTTAAAAAGTGACAACTTGTGAAGTTTTGCCTTTAAAAAAAACATGTGATAATTAGGGGTTATTTTATTTTATTTTATTAATTTATAGAATTGACTATTGCACACCGATGGCAACAACTTTTTAGATTTATGTATTAAAAACAGTGAGAAATCAAAATGTAGTGACTAATTATCCAAGGATTTAAAAAAACAATGTCAATATGGTGATTTGTTTTTAAAAAATTTACTGTTTTTTGGCTCAAAAAGTGGCGATTTTGAATAAAAGAAGGAATAAGCAACCAAATATTTTCATTTCCAAAAAAAATTAAACCCCAAGATGCAAAAAATTGTCAAAAGAAAATGTTGGTAATAAATAACAACTCATGACACATGTGTGATAAATACTTTGTGGTTTCATCCATTACAACTTAGGTTCATCCTTCCTAACTTATCACAAACTATGATATTTGGGGTGATATTCTAACCATGCAATATTCGAGTTGAACTCCAAATATCACATGAATGATATTTAGAGCTCAAATATGGATATCATGTGAATGAGGATTTATTTTTTTCAAAATCAATTTGAAAGTTAAGTTATAAAAAAAAAGTTTGAAGGTTTGAGGTGATCATCACTCAAACTTTATGAATAATGTTATTGTTTGTTAAGGATAAAATTATTTAAACCTAACTAACCTAATGGGTTTTCTCATGTAAAAGAAGGAAAACCTTTGTTATTCGTCTTGTAGTCATACGTGTGAAATCATGGAATTCTAAGAGGTTAAAATCACATCATCTAAAAACAAAACCTTTACTTGTATATCTCCCAAATGAAATAAATTTCAATTATTTCTACAACGCAATTTGTGTTAACAACCTCAAGATGAAGAACCATTTGAATCATGAAAACACCAATAGAACAATTGCATTCAATGTTTATAAATTGTCCTTGAAGTCAAACCAACCCATGAAGACCATCTAAAACTGATATTTAAAGGATTTTTTATGAATGAAGCTGCTTTTTTTTTGCTTGGTCTTTGATAGAAGGTGTTAGTCATTATTGTTGGTTGCATGAACCATTGGATGGTTTACCCCAAAAACAACAATTACCTTACATTGTGAAAATTGTGACACAATTTCAAATTTCTTTGACTATGATTACTTTCATCAATTGTTGTGGAGAGTAATGTTAAAGGAGAGAGTAATGTCATGGACATTAAACATTAAAATAAATATTTATGAATGTTCAAAGAAATGTGCTTAAATGTTTTTAGAAAAATATCAAGAAAAAATGATCATTTCAATGTAGCCCCCACAAGGAGTTGCAAAAAACAATATGGGAAGAAAAATGGTGACTCCTTTTAGGTCTAGGTTGTGGTAGGTTTGACTTAATATGTCGTTTGATCATGCACCATTTTAGTTCAAAAATGCACCAAACACCATCTTGTTTAATTTGCACATTTTGATGTGTTTATGCATTTAACTTAAAGAACTTGTCCTTATCTTGTTTTGGATTTTTGGTGTGACCCTTTTTGTCCCAATGTGTGAACTTAAGGAATGCATCCAAGGTTTTCAAATCTTTCGTAATGCACTATAACTAGAACCCTCTGATTGAGGAAAAAAACTTTGGATTAATCAAATGTTATTTAATGTCAATTCAAGAATGTCACAATAAAAGCAATGATTATATTTACATTTTATCATCCTTTAAAATATGCACTTGTCCTACCCTTGGAATTGATAACACATTATGTCATTTTGCTAATGTAGCGGATTAGGCTTTTTCTCCAACAAAATGGCCAATATTACCATAACACCTAGCTACAAAACCCAACTCACATTAAAAATGACAAGCAAAAATTATTTAGTAAACTACACCAAAGCAATCCAAAACCTAATGACTTCCTATGAAATAAATAAAAAACCACCATGCTACTTTATCTTCTCATATGTAAACAGACATTCAATTACGTTGCACAAATCAAAAAATATAACACATGTTAACTAACAAACTCATGACTAACTAACTAATGTATAATGTTTCATTGGTTGAATTTTAACTATGGATTATAATGTATAAAGCAAATGCCTTAAACAATCTTAAGCAATGTTGTTGATGGTTTGGTTTCTTCCATCTTTTGGCCTTTTGATTGAAATCACTATCTATTTATTCCTCCTCATCAATGTAGGGAAAATGAATGTGCAATAGACAAAGACATTTAGGGAAAAAAATTAAACAATGTGTTTTTTCATATATAATTTAGTGAAATATATGTTTTTTATCTTAAAAAGTTAAGATGCACAAATATACATGGTTTGAAGACATACCTCTAGATAAATCCAAAGAACAAAAAGTTTACTTTGATACCTTGTGATGAGCCTTTGAAGCCATGTTAATTTGGTTACTCTTCATTCACAAAATCAAGAATTGGAATTGATCAAATTTATGTTATGTGCATCTTCTTGTGATTTTTTTTAATGATGATAATTTTTTCATAATTTTAATTCACAATAAGAACATTTACAAGCAAGAAATGAAAAAACTTGTTGAACAACTTTCATCATTTAAATTTTTTTGGTTATATCATTCCTTGTATATGCTTTCATAATCTATTCTCTACCCTTTTTCACATAAAATTCCTCAATTTATTTTACAAACAAAAAATCATCCTTTTTCAAACATAGAGATCTATATTTTGATCCACAGTATGAAATTGTTTGTATTTTGGTGTTTTCCCTTTAGTTCATGTAACATTGATATCAACAAAAAGATGTTATTATCTTCCAACAATAATGACCACAAATTGCACATAACATTCCCTTTTACAGTTTTGATCAGTGCAACTTTGATTCAATTACTTGAACATTGTAGTTCCATCAGAACTCCATCTCTTTGAGAAAAAAACTTCAAGCACCCGCAACCTCACATCGTCGCTCCCACCAGCTCTCTAAAACGTTCAGGACTCTCAACCACTTCAAAAAGTTGTGAATAAGAACACCATGCTTGACAATAAACGGATTTACTTGGAAACAATGCTTATCCAAATCCACACACATTAGAGTTATCGGTAAAGTCACCCTGTCAGCACCCTCTCTTTGGGCCAGCTTTCACCCCCCCCATCCCCTCTTTCAGTGGTATCTGCAAAGTAAGGAAAATTTATTAAATTTCAGTATGAAATGTTGAAATTCAGCATTTAATGCACAAGGTTCGAGAGTATTCATAGTAGTTGTACATGTAGCAGTAGTGAAAATATATGTAGCAGCAGTGGAGGCGATTTAGGAAGAACTAAAGAAAGATAGGATGAAACTCAGTGTACCACCAAAATTGGTCGAAAAACTAGTTTGGGTCCCAGTTATTTCATTTTGTAAAATTTTCATTCCCAGTTATGTGTTTGATGCGCTATTATGCTGAAACTGGCTGTTCTCACCCCTAATCGTGCGACTCTAAGGATAACTCTATTGTTCAGAATTTCAGGTAAGTAGTTGGGGAGTGGAAGACAAGGAAGAAGTTGAAAACAAAAGTTGGCATGCTTTGATGATGGAAGGGGTTGTTAAAAACTTGTGGATTGTCATGATGAATAGGTAGAAAAAGTATCATGGTACTTAAGGCAATGTGGTTGTGATCTCGACTTCGTCTCTCCTCAAAACATTTGCCAGGTACAAGCAGGCATAATTAATTGTCCTATGATGAAATTCTGTACAGGTACAGCATCAAAGTTCTGGCTCTCTCACTTTGTACATAGCACTCTAAAGATACTCTAGATCCTCCACCCTGAAGAAGAAGAGAGGATCTTATATTATAAAGCCTGAAAAAAAGGGTCAGAAAAAATCTATGATACCACAAAGCATAAAATGGTTTATCATAAAATCATGATATGATCTCACAAAAGGATTATTAGTTAAGGTATGCATTCACACCTAATGTTAAGACCTTGTTAAGTGAAAATCTAGATGACATCTTAGGTGGGCACCCGATGTTAAATGGGTGATTGTTTAAGATTAAGTGAATGTTAACTCAACATAAATTTATGTTAAACCTTTAGGCTAGTGTAAAGCACTTGTGTAGGATTTCCTAATCTAATGCATTGTCGATTATCTAGAGGGCACACCTCTAGATTTCCTTATATCCGAGAATAACCCTCGCCAACATGAGGAAGGTCTTACACCTACTCCTTAAAGAGCAGGAGGGATCTTATGCTTATTATCTGCATATCTAACCCCATATGCATAACCCTATTCTGCTCAACATTGAAAATAATGGTTCCCTTTTCTGCCATTTCCATTGATCTTCTAAAATTCTCACAATCCTATTATATAATACCCTAGTACACATAACTAGATAAGAAAAAATAATTAGGATGAAAATTGAAGAATCTTTTGAAATATTAGGAATTTTTTTTGGGGAAATATATATCTTCAAAATTAATTAATTAATGAACTAATTAATGGGGTATATATTGTATTTATATTTTGCAAATGGGTCAAGCTGTTGATGAATCTGAAACTGTGTTGTGATGGACCCACATGAAAGTACTCTCTACAAAGTGGAAGTGGGGTGGGGGGATCTGTGTACAGGGGGATTTCATTGACAGAGAGATCTGATTTCTCAGATTTGGTGGGATCATTGCTAGAGTGTCCCAGTTGAAATCTGCATAACATATAAAGTGGGCCAAAGGGAAGCTACCTCTATATAAATTTTTTGGAGGTTAAATTTTTTGCCAAAAATACTTTCATTCTCCTAAATTTCCTCCTAAAATTATAAAATTATCCTAAAATTTTATAATTTTAGGAGAATCATAATCTAAAATTAGGAGTGGGCCATTATTTATGTGAAACCTAATTTTATTGACAAATCCTTCTCCCTCACCCATCCAACTTCCATTGTCATAAGTGCAAAATATGGATGGAATGTCCAACAAAAAAACAAAAAAGGCATTTAAGCTTTGAATTTGTGAGCCACAATATATTAACATAGTAAAGTTATTTTAAAAGTAATCCTTCCTTTGGGTTTTGACACTAGTGCTTGGTGTAATTACTCTATCAAAGTGAAGATCACTTCTTGGAACTAAGAATGGATTCCCAAAAATGACCATCATTGGTTCTTCAAAACTAAAATTTGGATCTACTAGGTTATGGTCACATAGATAAAGAGAGTGCCTAGATAGAGCCCTAAGCAGGTTAAGGCCTACCTATCTTCCTACCTCCCTATGAGCTACCTACCTAATTACTCACTTACTTATGTAAGACAAGGACACTAATTTAAAAGCCTAAATGGAGAGCCACGTATGACCTACTTAGGAATTAATTAAAAGGTTACATAGAGCCTACCTAGGGAGTTACAAAATATTTTTTAGGTTAGGGGATATTTAAGGGTTTTTTTAGGGGGCCACCTAGATAACCAAAGGGATTATTTGAGTAATTACCTAAAGATCACCTAGGGGCCTACCTGGGTCATGGACTATTTAAAATAAGGACTATCAAAAGCCTACATAAAGGGTCACATAGAGGCTACTTAGAGACTTACAGAAGTTGGGGATACCTAAAGACTACTTAAGAATCTACTTAAGGAGTTACATAGGGTTTATATAAGGGTTATGAGTTTGCCCTAAATAACCCCTAGGTAGCCTTTTATGTAGGTCCTATGTAGGTCCTTTGTAGTTCCTCATTATGAGTCAAGTTTAGGTAGCCCCTTAATTAAAAAAATCCCTAGCTAGCCCCACAAGTAGGTTTTACGTAACATCTTAAATAACATTTAGGAATTTGATAACCTAAGTAACCCCCTAGGCATTTCCCTAGGTAGCCCCCTAGGTTGAGCCTATGTAGTCCCTTAAGTAACATTTTAAATATCCCTTAACCTATGTAAGCCTTTAGGTGTTTCTCTAGGTAACTCCTTAAGTTGGACCTACATAGTCCCTTAAGTAGCCTTAAGGTATCCCATAACATGTATAGGCCTCTAGTTGTCTTTCTAAGTAACTTTTAGGTGGCCTTCCAAGTAAGCCTTATACGAAATCCCTTATGTGATCTTTTAATAATCTTTACGTAGCCCCTTATGTAGGTTTTATTGTGCCCCTTACATAGCCCTTAGGTATCCCATAGCTAAAGTAGGTTTTGAAATGTTTCCTTGGATTCCTAGGTAGGCCCTAGGTAGCCCTTTAAATAGTCCTTAAATATTCCATAACCTAGGTAGACCCTTAAATGTTTCCCTGAATAATCCTTGGATAAACCTTAAGTAACCCTTCAAGTAATTCTTAAATGTTTCCTAACTTAAATAACATTATAAGAAATGTGTCCTCTATTCTTCAAGTACTTTCATTTGATTGTGGATGAATTCACCAATCCCACTAAACAGGATCTAGTGGGGATCCAATGGATTCACTAAAGAGGACTAATGAACTACACCCACATTTTGTATTGGTAAAATCAATTATTAATGCTTTAAATAAATTTAGTGTGATCTCCTGGCCCTCTTTAAGTGTCTCACAGCATAAATAGGCCCCTAGGTAAACACATAAGTGCAAGTAAAACATAAAAAACAAGAGAACACACAATTCATCTTTAAGGTGAAAAAGAAAATTGAGTTTCTTCCTTTATTATTTTCCTTTGGCATAGGCTCATTTTACACTTCAAATGTCATCCCTAATTTCAAAAAAACCTAGGGAGAAATATTGGGTTTTATTGTATTTGTGGATAATTATATTGCACATCTTTTTTTTGAAAAAAAACTTTTTATTATTTTGGGATAAGTATGTGTAACATCCCTCCACTCTTAATGAATAAGTTTTAATAATCTCCAAAAGGGGAAATTCACATATTAAAAATGCCCTCAAAATACAATTTTAAAAAATTGATTTATGTATAGGGGAAGGCCTTAATGTATAAACATTATGCCTTGAAAATTGAGGCCAAAACACATGTGTAAGGTGTAATGCTCTAATAAGGCCCTTTTCTCATCATAACCAAGGAACAAACTTGTAGGCTAAGATCAACCAAAAATCAATGGACGGTGTTCCTTGTTGATTAAACATTTTTGCTAAAGGGAAATTACATGAAATGTCCTCACACCAACCTAGATTGGAAATTTATTATGATTATTAGCCTTAGGGGCTGATTATTTTAGGAATGCCCCAACTCTAGGGCATTAGCCGGTGACTAATTTTTTATTTTTAATATTTTACCATGATATTCAATAGGTTCTAACTATGTACCCATCAAATATCATGGTAAAAAAATAAAAACAATCATGTGCTTGACTTTGCATCCACTCATTTTTTTGAAATGTTTGTTCACTTTTCAAATTTGTAATCTTGTTATGAGTATGCAACAAATGATTTTGTTTGGAAACAAACCAAGGATGCCATTTATTATAAATTATTTTTCCCTTGTACTTTGTATAATGTTTATGTTGTTATTTCTTTCACTAATGTAATTTATTAAAGTAAGTAGTATAATCCACCTCGGATGATTACCACCATGGTGAAAATTCAACAATTGGGTGATTATGCTTGTCAAGTTGAGATATGAAAATGTGTGTGGTTTGATTATTGAACAAAATAAATCAAATGCATTCAACCTTAACAAAAAAACACTTTGAAACAAGAAGAAAGCTTCATGCCAAGAAGGTGATGGAAACATAACATTATTAGTTCATTGACACAATAATTAACACTAAACACAATACAATCCAAAGAATAAAATTCATACAAAGCTCAATGCAAATTTGTTTAATTCATTAACCTCCAATGGTTAAAAAGTATTTTTAGCGATAATATGTTATCATTGTTAACTAATTGTGACCTATCAATTGATCCAAACCATTTGATGCACCATTGGGAACATCTTGGGGAATCTTTTGGGAACCTAATCAAAACCCCATAAAACATGATGGGAACACATTAGGAACAAGAAAAATCCTTCCATGACCCTTCCAAAGAAAAAAAATTGAACCCCTTATAAATGCATGTCAAGCCTTTTCATTGCTACATGAAAATTTTATTTCCAAAACTTTGTCACCATTTTTGGCAAGGCCACAAATTGTGGGACATTATGTGATTAATATTGATTAATTGTGTTGAACAGGGGAAAGTTTGTAGGGAGGACAATGAAGAGCATCAAAGAAACTTTTGACACTCCCAAAATAGACACAATGTAATCTTTTCTTTTGGGTCACCTATATAGTTTACAAAATGATTTCAAGTGAAACATATGGGATAAAATGTGCTCCCAAGGAATGTGGTGAACAAATTGGGGACATAATCAATATTCATGGGCACTTGAAATTAGAATTTTTTGAAAGAAAAATGATTATAATTGAAGGTTAACTAAAGGTTAATTGGTAATTAGTACTATTTTTGGTCTAGGTTATTAAAAATTGGACTAAACTTGGTTTGATTTTAAAAATTGAAACCAAAACTCCCTGCCTGGCCAATTTTTTTACTAGAGAATCAAACTCATAATTAGATTCTCAATTTCATTTATGTACGAAACTAGAATGAATGCAATTCTACTTTTTTTTAAAAACCAAAACCAAAGGTCTTCACAAAAATAAAACCACCCAACATTTATATAGTTATGACCAATGTTGGGCAATTTTTTAATTAAAAAAACCCTTAGTTCCAGGTCTCGAATTAAATAGTTTATTGATTTCGGGTATGAATAGGTTCTTTAATTATGGACAAAATAAAATTTAATTTGGTTCCATCTTACCAATTTGCATACAAATTTGAATCCAAATATTTGAAAATTGAATTTGGACAATGCCATTTGATGGTTAGGTTCAATTAGGTTTTGATTAACTTTTGGTTACGTTTTAATTTTTGATGGGTGCATGATAATGGTGGAAATGACAATTTTTAACCTACCATTTTCAAATTGCCATGCTTTTAAAAAAACCTAGCAAATTGTTAATAATTTAAAAAACACTTTTATTATGAATGGTTAGAACATTAAAAAAACAAACCAACTATTAACTTGTAGTAGTTGCACAATGTTAAAAAGGAACAATAAATCAGATATATGTTTATTTCATATTAACCAAAAAATTAGCCTTGGACCTAATAAACCAAGACCAAATTGATATGATTAAAAGTCCAAATCCACATTGGTTGGGACCTATGGTTCTCTTATAATGTCATGTTTCATTTATCAACTTATGACGTGCTCCCAAGCTCCTTGATAGATTCAGATGTGAATATGAAGTGAATAATGCAAGAACAAGGAGTTGAAGACATGATCCTTGGCTTGCAACACTTTGGGGGTAGAGGGGTGTGTTGGAACTCCGGGATGAGACTAGGAAGAATGACAAGCACTTAATCACTCACACAGATTTGCACAAGACTAAACAACAAGTTGGTTAGTGCATAATCAAAGCACTTTTGGTGCTAAAACAAACCACGAACAAATTCAGATTCACAAGACTCATCATGGTCCGCACTTGGGGGAAATCATCACCTTCCCCCTTATAGCATACTTTGTGCCTCTTCACGAGACCCACATCCAAATGACATTTTGTCTCAGGACTCCCAAGTGGGAGTCCCGAAATTTCCACAACTGTGACTCCTACGACTTTGGGCCTAATAACTTTGTGTGCAGACCTTCGATTGAGATGAGGTCTAATGAAAAATTGTAACCTTCATCGAGAGCTTTCCAACAATATGTTGCAAGCCATGTACACATAAGGAAATCGGATCGAATCCTGACTTTTAGTGGTCGATAGTCAAATTGGCAATTTGACTCTCAGCCCTTTTTTTGGCCATAATTTGTGTTTTAAGTGTCCAAATGGGTCATGTGAGCCCATTTTAAACATCTACGTTTCAATAGCTTTTCAATGATATAAAAGAAATTTTAGATCGAATGGGTTTTGACCCCTACAATCACTCGCTGAATTTTTTTGAAATCCACCAAGACTCCAATTCCCAAAGTGGAAGCTCTTTTGGGAGTGTGAAGGTTCATTTCCTCACACTTTATTTCACTTTCGGGCTTCCTTCTTGACCCACAACCTTGTAAGCCTTTGCTTTGGTCGCGAGCCCAAGGCTAAGGTTATGACAACTTGGGTTTCATTTTGCGCATTATTAGCGCTTTATGGCATGATGTATACATGGTGGTTTTTTTTCCATCAAATAAACTAACACAAAACCCCTTTAATGTGGCAGCTTGACATTTGTTATTCTTGTTACCGCAATGGTGTTTTGTTTTGTCCTTCATGACAATGTAATAAAACATACATCACAAATTTACCCTCTCATGATTTGATAATGAAAATCATGTGGAATTAGTTATTTCACGAGTTCATGTGTTTTACACATATTTTGTGTTTCTATAACATGTATGATGCACATATAAACAAAATGGAATATTTTCATCCAAGGCCCCCCTTTATTATATCATTTGCATATGCACATTTTTAGATTGAACTCTATGTGATAGGTTTTTCTATCCAACCTTAGAAATGTGTAGCATGGTCCCCCTTTAACTTGCCATCTAACTTTGACATTCCATCCCAGTTTAACTTTCCATTAAAAGGAATTAAAGTTTTAAAGGTTCCATTGTGTATTTCATCATTCATATCATCTTTCATCAAATACATCTTGATAGAGGAAGTTCAACATGCCAACCTTTTCCCTATAATGGGTGATGTTAAAGTAACCTTTATAATTCTAATTTATTGTTTCATGCAATGACCATCTTATTTCTTACGATGCACACCTCCTTTTTCCACCTTCATGAAATCACTGGTTTTTAAAACTTTTATGGTTGGTGAATGTCTTTTTTTACTTGAAATTTTAACACAAGTTGACAACAACATTTTCCCTTTCCAATAACATTTCAAGGTGACATGTGATTTTTTTACC
>Ga0209208_10008001_pt1 | contig 14184 bp, 12 predicted proteins | sample S1TSphfallax_3_FD_187694 | JGI IMG/M metagenome (GOLD analysis project Ga0209208, IMG submission 187694) | Host-associated microbial communities from peat moss isolated from Minnesota, USA - S1T2_Fd - Sphagnum fallax MG (SPAdes) (version 2) | ecosystem: Host-associated > Plants > Peat moss >...
TATAAATATTGAAGAAAAACCCTACTTGAAAAAGAATGAGGTGTGTCTTCTTTCTCCAAACTTCAAACTTGCATCCAAATAAATATATATATAAAAGTGAAAAAGAAACACTTTATTTTTATTATAAATAATAATAATAATAATAATAATAATAATAAACACGTAAAAATAAAAAAATAAAAAAGTTAAAAGTTTCTAAAAAAAACGAAAACATGAACCAAGTTTAAAGAAACCGGGGGACTTCACAGTGGCCGAAGGTCACGGGCACCCACTAGTTTAAAATAAATGTACATGTAATCCATACCAAGTAAGAAGATGCATGAATACTCATTTGGGATGGTGTGCAATCATGATGTAAATAAAGCATCATGAATACACTTATCAAATATTTTGCACATCCTAATTATAATGCACACATAACATCACATAACAAGTTCATGGGTTGGCAAATTACAATTGTCCAACAATATGGGTTATTTGATAAAAATTGGTGGGTTCAAATCATGAAATATTGCATTATGAATCCACGATCGGATAATGCACTTAACAACTTGTTAACCAAGTTTTCATTAAGAATTTTTTTGATCCAATAATGAAATTACACACATGATTAGCATACACTTGATACATAAACAATCTTTCACAATCTTTTAATATTAAGAGAACAAACATAATATTATGTTACTAGCCATGCAATAGTAATAAAATTAATAAGGATAATTTATTTCTTTGTTTTTTTATGAATAAAAAATTTAATTAATGAAAAAACACCTTTTACCACCTTTGAAGGTGCTACAACTAGCTAAAAGCTTCAATTCTTACATTCCAAATGTTTTAAAATTTTAACTCAATTTTTTATTATATATCAAATTCAAATAAAACCTCTTAAGTAAACAAAAGCAACATGGCATCAAAGTTGGAATTGTACATTTGTTAATGTTCCATAAAACAACAAACTCCCCATCCTTTGAACTTTCACTTACTCCTCAATTTAACTTTGAAACTTATAAACCTTAGTTCAATAGAAGCATAATTTTTTTGAAAAGATTTCAAACTTGACAAAAACTACCTTATAATCGTGCCCTAAATTTTTGTCATTAATTGTTGGTTTGAACATACCTTAAAATTTTGAAATGATTTGGTGGTTAAGACTTTAATGCATCTCCATGAGGTTTTAGGTTCAGACCTTGATGGATGTGTGCATTAATATATATAATGTGTATATACATTGATGCATCATGTACAAATGTAGTATACAAACATGTACATATGGTGGTGGTAAATGGTGCCAAAACTTTATGTTGACAAAACTTTTTAAAAAGTTGTTTCATCGCATGTATTTTTGTCATGACAAGCCATGAAAAAAATACAATCCATGATTTCATCATTGAATAAGCTGAATAATTTTAATATTTATATTATTATTTAAAAAGTTGTATGATGACATGTCATTTTAGTCCACATCATTTTAATTTAAGACTTCATAATATCCATGTCATAATTTTAAATATAAAATTACTTAGTGCAACATATGATTGTCCAAAATGATTAAAAATAATTTCACTAAATATGTCCTATTCAAGTATTCTATTTATACTAAAACCATACAAGTTTGCATATGATTCAATTTTTGTTCCATTTCATTGAAAACCTAGTGAATTTTGGATAGTTGAAAAGCCGTGATTCTTTCTTGTGAAAATAACATTGCAACTAAGGTTTGTAAGGTTTTGGGTGAAGATGTTGCATATCATAAAAAAGTGATTTGAAATTATGTATTCTTATGGATCTTGAAAAATGACGAGTTTTTTAAATCAATATTTTAGGCCTGGATGGCAAAAAACAATGGTCTTTGTTGATTTTGAAAGGTACCCAATCACATACTGCTTCTTACATAGTTTGTAGCACCTTATTAGGGAATGCCAAACCTTTCTAGGTCATAAAAAATCATGGAGCCCAATATGCAAAGGTGTCACTAAGGAAAACCCTAACTTTGGAATAAAAAACTAAAAAAGGAAAGGAACATGGTGAGGATTTCAGTACAACAAGATGGTAGACATGCACAAAGTTCAATGGCTACAAGGCACATCATGTCACAATACAAAAAAAATGCTTGAATTGTGGAATGTGCATATCATAAAACAAAATAATTTCATATTTAGAATAGTGCATATTAGAAGACAAAATAATTTGATATTTTGGAGTATGCATATATCATGAAAAATAATTCAAATTTTGGAACATGCATATCAAAAGACCAAAAAGATAGATTGTGGAATATGCATATTAGACATTATTGCTATCTTGTGAATAGAAGTATGGGGCTAAGGGCCAACCCTACTTAACCCCATGCACAATTTTGAAATATATAGTGATAAATTCATTCAAACTAATGGTTGTTTCTACATCACCAAACAACAACTTGACCCATGTGATGAATTCTTTGGCCATCCCATTTTCCTCTAAAGGCAAAAACAAGAAATCCTAATTTACTAGCTTGTTGTAAGTTTTTGTAACATCCAACTTTAAGTACATAAGGGGCTAATTTGAACACTTGATTGATCAATTGTTTCCTAAGCCAAAATTACACTATAAAAAAATATTGGAACAAAAGAAATGTAAATTGGTTAGGGTCAATTACCTTTTAAATAATCAATTAAAACATTTTGGATTTGTTTTGTAATACATGTTTAGTAAAATTATTGGGTGCTAGTTGCAAAAATATTCATTCCCAACCTTGAATAGGAGGGTTATTAGCTTTTGATTGACCCATTGGGGAAGTGTCTTTCTTTAATTAATTGTTGCCAACATCATTTTGAAGCAATTCTCCCCAATCAAATCCCACAAATGAATACAAAAATCCACCACTACCCCATCAACTCTTGGGGTCTACCTTTGGGTAGATGCAAGTTATAATGTTTCAAATACAACAAGAGTTCCAATCACAAAAGTTCATATAAATGAAAAAAATAACACTAGAATGGAAAAAACATTAAAAACCAATGTTGAGTGGGCTCTATGTGGTGATTAATCAATTAATAAAGTCTATATGAAAGGTTGCCCATCTAAAAAACTTTTTATCATACATGTTGGGGGAAAAAAATATCAATCCAACAAAAAATGACCAAGATTGAGACTTTTGAAAATAAGGTCCAAATCTAATCATTCAAAAATCCATAATTATTTGTTGGTTAAAGTTTTTGTTGTAATTTTTTTTAATCCATTTTTTTTTCCCATCATGTATCATATATTGAGTCCCTATAAAAAATATTAAAATGAAATCATAATAAAAAATGTGTTTGAATGTTAATGCAAATCCCAAATTATAGTCCATATGTCCACTTTAAGAGTCCATCACTATACAATTGGTGTATGTTAATTGAATTTCACCCTCAATAAATATTCTTATTCAAGTTGGAAATTATAATCCATAAATATTTTTGTCGAATTGATGATTTTACATTGCATTTGTGGCATTTCAATAAAATACACTTTGCAGAAAGTTCATAAGGATGCAAAAAATGAGCCATATACTCTTTTAGCCATGGAAGTGGTAACTAATCTAAGTTCCTCCAAGGTGATCAATTTTTCCAACCATTCATTCAATATGTTAGATAATTTTTGGGGGACTAAATTAAACACTCGTTTCTTCAATTTAACATGACTAGGGGACACCTCTTGGGCTTTGTAGAACTTGATATTATAGTTGTAACACATTTTTTCCATTTTTTCCTTTGAAAGCATCACTCCATCTTCTTTTATGACAATAGAAATCATTACCTTACTAGTTTCATCCACTATTAAAATTATTGATTTAATTGACCAAAAACTTTCCAAAATGTTAAAAAAATCATCTTGCCATTTTGGACAAGTCAATTTGAACATGTCTGTTGTGAGTAGGGTGGTTTTTTTACTAGCATAATAATGGACCATTTAGAACAAAAAAGGTGGTCATTTTGATTGTCAAATCTATGAAATCATTTTAAAAATTATTTCTACAAATAACATTAAATTGTGGTAGGTAAGTATAGGTAGGTTGTAAAAATGTAAAAGGTAGTAGGTGGTAATCTAACCTAGTTTACCTAACCTATTTAGCCTAGGCCCCTAATTGTGGATATAGGTTATAAAGTATCAAGAATAAAACCCCTCATTTTCATAATAATTAACAAAGTTCTTACCAATGGACCACACCTTCATATGATAATAGAATTTTCAAGTTTTTTATTTCACATTTTATCACGTACATTTTGGAATATGCATATCAAAATAAAATATGATCCCATATTCTTGAATATGCATATCAAAGGACAAAAGAAATCCATTTTTAGGAATATACATTTAAGAAAACATATAATTTCATATGGTGGGGTGTGCATATATTAAAAAAAAAAAATTATTATAAAGTACACATATAAAATAACCAACTTCAAGGGATGCAAATTGTCCAACAACATGAGGTTTTAACTATGTAAGGTTTGCATGTTTAGTTGCAAAACTTTAAAAATGTCTAGGTTAGATTAGATGAGGCCCAATTTGAAAATGACAATTATTAGACCCAATTATCAAAATTGCAAATATGGATTTCAAGCATTAGTTTTGCCCTATATGCTCTATAAGAAAACCAATTGGGATAGAAATATTAAAAAGAAGAAAACAATTGGAAAGTTTTGGAACTTTCCACTAGTAGAAAACATGGTTTATTTGATAGGAAATTTTAATAAAAAAAGACCCCATTTAAACATAAGAAAAACCCTTCGTTGTTTTGGACAAGTTGCTTTTAACATGTCCATTGTGACTAGGTGATCATTTTGATTAGTGGGCAATGGATCATTTGACTAGTCAAATTAAAATAATTTATTTTAAATTTATTTTCAAAAAAAAAATTACAATGATAGGTAGGTCAAAAAAGGTAGGTAATTTAGGAGTAGCTTAGTTTACCTACTCAACCTAGTGTACCTAGCCTAACCCCTTAAACATGAACATTGCTTGCAAATATTTAAAAATTGAACCCCTCACTTCCATGATAATAAATCAAGTCTTTACAAATGGACTACAATATCATAAGTTATTAACTTTTGTTAACTTTTTATTTGACATCTTACATTGCAAGTAATAAACTTATGTAGATAGATAAGACAATGATTAAAAAAATTAAATAAGTATCTCAACAAGTAGGAGGTGTATTGGCCATTAAACTACATAACTTACCCAACCACCTACCCACCATAAATAGCTAGCTTAAAATGTACCTAGGTACCATAGTAGGTAGGTAAATAAGTAAGTATCATAATAGGTAGTTTGTAGGTACTTAGATAGTATAATAGGTAAGTAGGTAATGCACTTAATACATTAACTACCTACCCACCTACCTAAATATCATAGTAGGTAGGTAAGCAACATAATTATTGTGAACATGAAGAAATTTTTTTGGAATTTTTTTTGCTACATGTACATAATATTCTTGCCATGTGAACAAAAGTATTTTGTCCATGTGGCAAAAAGTTTTGTGTACATCAATGAAATATTTCGATTGCAAAAATAATATTCTTTTGATTTTGTTTAAGGGTAAAAATAAGAGGCTGTAATTAAACCACCCAATATAATGTTGTGCATTATTAATCAATATTTAACGAACACACTCAATTTAATATGTGATTTCTCACACATTGAAACATGATTCACACCTATCAATTTTGTGAATCAACATTAATCAAATCCTTTAACAAATCAAAACACACTAAATCAAAATAGTAACAATTGGCACAATTTTTGACTTTGAAGTGAAACACATAACATCATCTTTAGTGTTACAATGTCCATTTTTACAATTTTTGGTGTCACATTTCATTATTATTCGTACTTATGTAAAAGTTATAAAATGAGCCAACAACTGTCAAATTTCATCACAACTCCAAATCAAGAAATAAATAAAAATTGAAAACTCCTTACAAAACATGACATTTTATAATATATAATAGATGTGTTTACATAACACTCATTTCCCCATTCCCCCGATGAGCTTGAAATCATAATTACAAAATTTATGCAAGTGTAGGTTGAGAAGTTTTCAATTGTAATTTCACATTGCCTCTTGTTTGAAATTTCATCACATAAAGTCTTGTACATTCATCCATATCCATGAGTAAAAACTTCCAATGGTGGTTTGAAAGTTGTTACAAGAAGCCAACCAACCTCTCACCAATTGTAATGTTATTTTTACATCATAAATGGGTTTTGTGCTAAACAAATCTTCCCATTCCGTGTTGCAAGCCATAACAACATTGCAACCATCCATCAATTTACTAAAATAACTTCTTTTCTCATTGAATAAACTTTGAAGATGCAAAAGATGTTATTTATTGAGAACAAAGCCTATTTCTTTGAGAGACTTCATTTCATCTTGTGAAAGATTGATCCTTTCTTGCACAAGCCATAATACAAGACTACAATTGATACAATATTCATTGTGATAAAGTTATGATAGATTTGTCAAAAAAACCAACTAGTGAGGTCAAGGAATTTTGACCTCATCATGTACTAGTGAAAAATTTCACAAAGTATATTCAAAACTTGTTTTCAAAAGAATTGAATTCATTCTTACAAAAGTGGTAATTGACACATCTAGTTTAGCCCCAATGAAATGGATTCCCCAAAGCATCAGAGAAATCAATTGTTTTCCACCCATTCTTGACCATTCTTACCTTTACCAGGATTTTTGTGTAGGGAGAGATGTGGCGACCCATTTGATGCCTCAATTGGTGGGGTTCACGTGTGTGTGTTTTCCTTAAACAGCAGCGACGACACAGTTTCCAAGCTTTTTGTTTGTTGTTGTTGTGCAGCTCACCTCCAAGGAAGGAGGTTTGCCCTGGGTTTTTTTGGAGTGTTGTTGTTGTTGTTGTTGTTGTTGATGTTTTCTTTGTCTTCTGTCTGAAGGTGAGTCTTATGAAACTCCATGTCTTGAACCCATGGTCTTGAATTTTTGATCTGCTTGTTGGAACAGTTTATTGTTGCAATTGTGGTTGGTGGGTCTTGTTGGTTTTGGCCTTAGTACTTACTTAGCTAGCTTTTTTGGTGGTTTTCTTCTTCCTCTGCTTGCTTTCTGTGTTCTCTCACTCTCTCTAGTTTTTTGCACTCTCTTTCTTACTCAAGAAACACATCTGCCGTTTGTTGGTTCTCCTGTACTTCAGAGGTCTGGGGCTTGGAGTTGGGGGTTTAGGGTTGTGTTGTTCTAGCTGTGTGTTTCTGGAGATGGGTTCTTTCTGTGCGGGAAGAATTGTTGAGGGCTGATCTTATATGGGTGTGGGATAGGTGAAAGACATGGCAGGATCACTAGAGGAAGGGTCAGGTGGGGACTACAGAAAGGAGGCTCACTATGGCACCTTCCAATCTGGGGTTCCACAACCCGTGCCTCCCAGTCAGAGTCCCCATTACCCATCTGTTACTGGTTTGTGCATCTTCTCTTTTGATCCTTTTTTTTTTTGGTTTGCCCAATCTTCAAACAACAAAAGCTTCCAACCAAGAATGCACACTGCGTTTTTATCCTCGTGCAGAAATTCTAAGACCAATTCATGGGATGCATTTTGTATCATTGAAAAATTAGTTTTCTTCTCCATTCTTGTTTTGTATAATTGTTTTGGCTTGGTTGTATTGGAATCAGTGCAAGATATCAGGGTGTGTCTTAGAGGCAATATACGCTTTATGAGAGGGATTGAAGAACTTTGCCAAATTATAATCTGTAATTTTTTTTGACTCTGATCTCTGGAATGGGGAGGTGGCAATGTGGTCTCCAGGCTATCCAGTGGAGGGTACACCCTTAAGAGAGGATTATAATCCAAATCGCCGCACTTGGGATACACATCCACTTCCTTTCTGTGGCCTTGGATTTGGCTGGTTCCTGTAAGAAACCCTTTTTTTGTTTTGCTTATTTTTAATAAGCCAGGTTTATTCATGAATGAATGGTTTTGCACGGTCAGAATTCCATGAGCTGCTGTCACTCACTGTTGGGTAACTGCTGATCATCAATGTAATGATGTGAAATCAAAATGTGGACTATGAAGTAGGATGACTGAAGATAAATGCTCTGCATGCAACATGGCATATGAAGATAGGCTCAACTTTCTGGATGTCACATTTCTCATGCATGTTTGTCATTGGTGCTCAAGTTTTCTGTGCTAGGAGTGTGGCATTCTGACCAGTGCAGTAGTACTGAGATTTCAGAATACTTTCTAATTGAAAGCATGCATAGAAGTTCTACAGATCAATATAGTTTGTGTAGAGGATCTCTAGCGGAAAAACTTATGGCACTCTAGATATCAATACTACTTGAGTTCAAGTTGAGTGGTTACCTCCTCAGTTGGGATGTCAAGGTGGAGGATTGAGCATTTTTTCACTGTAATGCAAGCAGAGAAAGTATATTATCATTCTGATCTTGTTGTTTGTGGCTTTACTGAACAGGTTCATCTTGGGGTTCTTCATCTTGTCAATCCCATGGTATGTTGGGACATTCATCTTCTTCTGCATCCGGTATGACCCCAGGGAGCATGCAGGGCTTGCAGCATGTGCAATTGCGGTATAATCTCCCTTTTATTCTTATTCTCAATCTTTCTTCAACCAATATTTTAGCTGCCAGTAGCACACCTAAGATTGGTTTCATCATCAGTTTTGGTAGCTCAAATTCTCAAATTTCTTTCATTGCTCTTGAAGACATACAAATCTTTCTTACTTACCCTGCATATAAATGGGTGCAGGCACTTGTGGTTTTTCTTCTGGGAGGTTCACAAATGGCTAACCAGGCACTCTTTTAGTGTGTAAACAGAGCTTACTATCTGCTTTGTCAATTCCTGTTTCTTTACACTTGGTTCTGTTTTTTTCTTTCTTTGTGTGCATGGCTTAGTCCATGCTGTCATATGTGAATAGCTCATATGTTTGGTCTATGGCTCACATATTCAAATTCCAAAATGCAGTGGAACTGGAAACTGCTTGTGGATCTCTAGGTCTTGAGGTCTTGTTACCTTTCATGGTCTGAGACATGTACATTGTGAACCAGTATCTTGGAGTATCTTCGTAACCACCAGAGATCAAACTGGTTCTTGAGACACCACTTCCCCTGAAATTCCCACTCTGGGTATGAAGTTTGGATGATACTCTTGCCAGTATCCATGGGGCCTTGAAGACACCCAATATACCTCATCTATACTAGTGGCCCTTTCAGACACATGGTGATATGTTCAAAATTTGAGTTGTTTAGGATTCAGAACTGCAGGGGTTCTCTATTCTTTAATCCCTCCAGTTTAGATCTTTGTCCACATGTCAATAGAAAAAATGGGTATGTGGCTTGCATACTCATCTCTATGAATGGATGTATGTACAAATGCCACAAGTGTTTGTTTTGTTGAAGGTTGTGAACTTCTTCACTATGTTTTAAGAAACGGCAATTGTACTATTACTAGGCAGCCACGAAGGGCACAAAGAATTGAGAGAGATATTGTGCAATCCTGAGACAGGACTTTTGTTTTGCTTTTGATCTTTTGTGCAAGCATGTGGTGACAGCATGGGAATCATGAATACGTTCTCTTGACCTGGACTCCTAGGGCCAGATCCTATGTATTGTATTACAGGTGTATATACTTCTGCCATCATAAACTACCTGATGTTACATTGAATTTGTCAAAAAGGAGTTGTCTGAACTGCATAAATTTTCAACAACAAAAAATGAATGTGATGTACACATTTACTGGCTTATTTTACAGCCATGGTTAGCACCACTGAGATCTTGCTATAGCAGGTATCCAGAGGGCTACCAAATGGTTCTCCATCTTTTGACTGGAGGAGAAAGAATTGGAAGAATAAAATGATGATGTTCTTTGATTCAAGCTTCATCACATAAATCATGTCTACCAGTACCCAAACAATCTATATAATAAAAGGGAAATTGTGCATGCTTGCAACATCCACCCATGTGGCTTGCATGCTGCATAGCCCAACTCCCTCTCCTCTGTTGACAAACCTTGAAATTTGCTCTTAAAACCTTAGAACTTGAATGCAAAAAAACCCAAGGCTAACCTGTAGATCAGAGAGTTCACATTACTGTAGCCTGGTTTGTATTTTGGCCGTTTAGAGGATTCTCCATTGGGACTGGACCTTGGAGCTCCTCAGGTGGATTTTCTACATTATGTGCAGGTGGTCTCAATACCAGGTCCCCTGAAGGTGCTGAGGGCACAATGCTTGTTTGCCCTGCCTCTGGTACGGGGAACTGTTCATGAAATGTTGCACCATTATGCTCATTTGGAGCAGCAGCTGCCCTCCTCTTCCAGTTGGCATACTCTATCAGAAGGGCACTGGAAGTCACAGCAACTATGAATCCAGCAAATGAAGCTAGTAAAATTGCCAACACTGCCTCAATATGGACCTGGCCCACACACAGAGCATACAAGTATGTCTTCACTTCAGCATCAATGATGTTATGATTCCCATCAGCCTGAATGGCATGAGCCATCATCACAATCTTGCAAAGAAAATGAAAACAGAACACAAACAGGGGAGGAGAGATCTGCTTACCAGATCATAAAACAAGTGAGCAAAGCAGATGATGAGTCCAAACTGACAAGTGGCATAGTACCAAATTAAATGTTTCACGACTGCACATGTTACCCAATGTGCACCTCAGCCACAATGTGGAGCAATTTAAAATGTGTGCAAGGTTCTTTAGCATAGAACATGAAACAGAAACTATCCCATGTGGATTCCTGCAAAAACAATAGCTACAACAGTTAGTTGGGTTTTGAAGGGATTGAATTTTACCAACATTAGATGCAATGACAGCAGCAAGGAGGCCCAAAATGCAAGCAAATGGAAGTGCAATTGCAAGTGCCCCTGACCCCATTCGTCCCACCTGCCAGGTCCCACTTTGAGCCACAAACCCACAACAGCAAACCCATCTTCTTTCAGAGAAATGCACCAAGAATTATGCCATCAATTCATGATGGTAATTAGGTTTGGTAGAGAGAGTGAATTACCAATAACTGCTCAAGGAAGCAAAAGTATGCCAGCATGCTGACTAGCACCAACACAGGGACATCCTGCCACACTCTCCCACTTAGCAGATAATCCCCATGCACTAGAAACTGTTAGCTGGTCCGCACAACAGCCAGCAGGAGGAGATGGTGAGAAAGCAAAATCAATTATGCAGATGAGGGGAACTTCATGTACCTCCTGCCAAGCTCCATCAAAGTTGTACTACCAGAACCAAACTTAACATTCCTTAAGAACAAGACATGGCTGAGTTTTTTCTGCCCATGACACAAGTGGTTGCTGTGAAAGATGCCACACTTGGATGTTCAAAGGAATGGGACTCAGGAAGCATTTACCGGAAATCCTGAGTGAGAGGCTGCCCTGGTGCCCTACTAGAGCCAGTCACATTGGGTAGTCGAACTACAGTCACTGGAAGGTTGCTCACTTCTCTGCCACAAACATCACAAGTCCTGTTGCCTTTGATGCTGAACCACTTTAAGGCACACTCCTTATGGGCCAAAGCCATTTCGCCCCGGCAACTGCACTCCATCTTCAAAGTCTCACCATACTCTTCCATGAGATCATCCATGCATATCCGGCATACTGCTTGCTCCTCCGAGATTTCCTGATCTGCCTTTATGTCACCTATAGACAGTAACCAATTTTACCTTTAAACTCTCTAGAGTGCAATCTAGGTATTGGTCAGTGATCCTCCCTTTCCTCATTTCTCTGCAAGGTATGCAGGATAAACATTTCCTAACAATGTACTACTGCAGGTGATTGAAGTGCACACACCTCTCTCTCTACTAGCTTGTGCTGGAAGACAATTCTCTATCTTTGTAGAACTGTTATCCATGGCAGGTTTGACTAGCACAGTTGTCCCTGTTCCTGAGCCCACCCTGCTTAAAGGCATGGAAATTGAGCGTAAGATACTGCTTTTCCCTGACCCACTCTGTCACACCCAAAGATAGCCAAGGCACTTTGAAGATTACAGAATGTAGACATGCTTCAACATGGCTGCCATGAAAACTTGGCACAGCCATTGAGAACTTCTGCATTGAATTAACACACAAACTAGCACAGCTTGCCAACAATTCTAGACTTGAAGATTGAAGGTACCTCAGATGAACTGCTGCTTGGAACTTGCCACTGGGAGCTTGGTGCAGCAGGGCTGCAGGATGAGATGCCAGCATAAGATGTGGCTGGCAGAGATGTTGTCCTCTTTGAAGAAAGTGGTGATGACAAGGAACTCTGAGTAGTTGGCATGAATTCAGATCCATGTTGTACCATGGCAGGCATACCACCATTTCTGTCTTGTGTGGCCCTAGATTGTAAGCCTGGCCTTGGCAGAAGCCCTTTTGTTGATGGTTTGCTGGATGTGGAGGTGACAAGCTGGGGAGGCGTGTTCACAGACATGCTGCTGCTGAGTTCTGCTCCATCATGGGTCACGACTTCCACTGTTGATAGAGATAATCCATTTTTGATGAGTTCAGCAGCAAGTAGACTTTCCCCCAATGGTGTGAGAATGGTAAGCTACAAGCCAGCATGCAGAAGATAAGATCATTCACCATCATTTCATAAACTTGCAGAATGGGTCACTGAGACTGCACAATCTGGAGGTAGAAAACTGTGCAACATTGGCAGGTGTTTTTTTTTCTTTCCCAGATCAGGGAGGTTTAGAGAGTCCATTCTGCCAACCACTAGCAGACAAAGGTGTGCACAACAACAATACAGGCTGATGGAAAGGAGACTGAAATGCAAGAGATTGAGCTTGCTTTGGACCATGAGAATATCTCATACCTCCACTGTTCCCATCAATCTACTTTCAGCAAAGACTTCATCCCTAACCCATAGGAGCGGCACTACACTGCCTTGATGATGCAAGGTGGTTCTGCCAAACCAGGGAAGGAAAAGCAAGAAATTCTTGCACACCTCTAAGGGGCTTGCAAAGCTTGAATGTACTGGATCTTCTTGTTGCTCCAACACCTCTTGGGTACTACTCTCCATCATGCTGCTGCTCAATTTTTCCACCAGCCCTAAAGCATTTCCATCCCCAGCTCCAGCACTGACTCTGGATTCCCTCTTCCCTAAATGGTTTCTTCAACCTGGCATCATCACCACCACCACCCACAACCTCTTCTTCATCGCCCAGTACTAGAAGTCTGCAAATGGGTTCCACTTCATCAGCTGCAGTGTACAAAGTGCAAATCCAGGGGAGCCCCCCCCTGGCTCAAAAAACAAGAGGAATTCAGAGTAAATGTTCACAGTTTCGAAACCTTCTCAAACTCTCTCCTAAGGTCACCAAACGGATGGCACCTCCTCCTCCTCCTCCTCCTCGTCCTTTTTCCAAGAATCAGAGTGTCTCAATCTCTCTCTCTCTCTCTCTCTTGGGGAGGGGGTGGAGGGTTTGTCAGCTTTCAAAAGACGACAATGTCCAGTACAGAAAATTCTTGAGAAGGGGGTGATGGGTTTCATTGACTAAGAATTCTCGAAATTTGTGGGTGGGTTCATCAGAATCACGACATTCTTCAGAGCTTCACAATTTCACATAGGTGCACACACGGATCTCTCATTTGCAATTTTGGTTCCAAAGACATTTCTCCGCCATTTCTCCACACCATTAGAGCATCACAAAAACAAGGAAACCCAATATTCCTCCTCGACCACGACGCGACGACGACGACACTCCCACGCGCGAGCGAGCGAGGGGGCGAGGATTCGAGCGTTTGGGATCGAGGACCGACCGGCTCACGCTCGTTGAGCGCAGGCAAACCAACGAAGGCGGGTAGGAGGGAAGGGGGGGGGGAGTTTAATGACCGCCGGTTCCCATGTAGGCCAGTAATTCCTAGCACGTTTTAAGGCAGTTGGAAAGAACTTTTCAAATTTTGGTCTTTGTATTTGGAAGCACCTTCCATGGCAGAATTTCCACTTTTTTTAAGGTTTTGAGGAGGGACCTTACAAAAACAAAAGGGGAAGAAGATCCCAAAAGAATGGAGTTTGGTCCAAAACCAGGTGAGATTCCCAAAAAAAAAAGACCTTGCAAACAAGTACATTAGCATTCAAGGGGAGGAGGTGAAACTCAAGAAATGCACCATTTTTATTTTATTTTGGTGGTAAACTGAGTTTCATCTTGTTTTTGACTCCTCTTAAAAGAAAGTTCTCCTGAGCGCCTCCACT
>Ga0209208_10008002_pt1 | contig 14182 bp, 8 predicted proteins | sample S1TSphfallax_3_FD_187694 | JGI IMG/M metagenome (GOLD analysis project Ga0209208, IMG submission 187694) | Host-associated microbial communities from peat moss isolated from Minnesota, USA - S1T2_Fd - Sphagnum fallax MG (SPAdes) (version 2) | ecosystem: Host-associated > Plants > Peat moss >...
AGAATGTATTTGGATTGTACAAAAAGTAATGTATGCATGAATGACATGTTCATTTCCCAACTTGGGATGGTAGTTCTTGGATTTTATGTTGTCATGCATTTACCAAAAACTTATAGTAATTTTGATTTGTGGTTTTTATGCCAATTTATGTATGTGTGTGTGTGTTGGGCATTTATCTAATGTCTTTCAATCTAACTAGCAATTCTCTCCGTTTAGGTGTTATATTTGTAACCATCAGAAACAATAATACATGCAAGTATCTAGAATCAAGGTTTGCAACTCACATTCCTCGAGAAAGCCATGTTCATATTTTTTTATCTCCACCTCAAATACCATTATGGAAGTTTTATCACACATGGTTGGTACTAATATGATTTTACAAGCTTCGATTTTCCACAAGCCTTCGCATAATAGCACATTGTGAAAGATCTATTGGTTGATATTCATGGCCACCATTATTGATGTAGTCACTATGTTTTATGCTCAATTGGGTGATTGCATTCATAAACCATTGTCTCAATTTAAAATTTAGTGATTGATCTGTTGGCCTTGGGATGTGCCACATCTTTTTTGGGGAATAGTTATCAAATTGAGTACTATTGGTGGTTTTTTTTAAAACATTTTTAGGTTGCTCAAATGCTCACATATGTAAGGGTAATAGAGTAAATGTGGCTATATTGTAGTGGTTGGAGGAAAACTAGGTGACAATGTAAATTGTTTATGGGACTACTTTGTGCAAATAGAGTTTTCACTTGGGTTAGAACTACTTGCAAATCAAGATTTTTTGTCCATCATGTTCACAAGCAACCATCTCTTTTGCTTAATCAAATAACTAGCTACTTGAAGAAAATCATGGGAAATTTATGGCAACATAAAACAAGTGCAAAAAAACACACCCATTAAAACTAAGAGAATACAAATTTACCCACATAGATGAAGGCCACATAACAAACAAAGACACATGCAATTCGGGGGGAATTTAACCCCAACCTTGAATAGGACTTTGGCCATTGTAACAAAATTGATATGCATATTGCACAAAGCGCACAATCTACAAATACTAAGTACACCAAAAAAATGAAACCAACAACTTTTGATTCCTTTTGTTGTAGCATTTAAACTTCCTTGCTCTTGGAAATTAGAACCTACAAAGCACAAATTTGGATTATGTGTGCAAAAAAAAATCATGAAAAATAACAACCAAAATCAAGGCATAGAAAAACATGTGGGTTTCAAAAACCAAAAAACAAGTTGAAAAAGACATGATCTACAAATGAACACCTAAACAACTCCAAAATTTCAAGTTTCAACATCAACTTGTATTGCAAGCATACAATAATTTGTTATTCTTCCATTGTTAGATTGTTGAATGGTAAAGAAATGACTCCAAGATGTAAATTTTTTGTGCAAGCATGTGCCCCACAAAATCCATATGATTTATGACCTTATTGTATAACTTAGACTTCATGAAGGTTAAAGTACTAAAGCATTGTTCATCTTCAACACTATTAATGATTTGAACTATTGATAGATTTGTTAACTTAAAATATCTAGGGATCTTTTGCATGAGCAAGGTTGAATTCAAAAGACCCGACTACAACATAGGAACAAGGTTAATGTTGTTAGGTTCTTCCATGGCCTTCTCACAATTGTTTCACACAATGACTTTGAATAATGGCACCTACAAGTCCAAATTATATGCATTTAGGATTCTTGGTACCATCAAATCTCCCATTTTCTTAAGTTGGCAATAAGTTGCCTTAATAGCATCTAAATGCAAATTGAAAAATTCCACAACAGTGGATTACTTCCAATACTAGCAAAATAAATAATTTTTAAAGCATCCATAAACATTTTAGTTGGAAATTGAACTTCAAGTTCAACAACTGAAACCATTGCCATTTGTAAGCACTATAACTTCGCATACACTTCCTTGGTTGCCCAATTGTAGTCCCATCATACTAATTATGGTTATTGGCCTAGATAACTTGGCCATTCACCTCAAATGTTTAGTGGTCAATTTTAGTAATAAAATCCATCATTACTACAATTCATGGTTTTTAAAAATTGTCTAAGTTGACTACCTTGTCCACTTTGATTAATGAACATGTCCATTTTGATTAAAAGCTTGAATGATATGTGTATTTTTGAACTAATAAACTTTATTAAATAACTTCTTTAAATATCTATCAAATTGAATATCCAATCAAATTGAACAAAAATTGATCCCCTTAATCAAAATGGCTGATAGGTTTTAATCAAATGGGCATATAATCAAATTGGACAAAACAAAATGACATGCTTGGTCAAAATGACTAATAGTTTATTAATCAAATTAAACATTTTATGTTAATTAATAGGCCAAGCTAATTAGTTGATACTATTTAAACAAGGTGGGTAGCCAAAGCCTACCTATTTACCTACCCAGTTGCTTCCTACTACGTAAATAACAAAGGTTTACCTATTTATTTAATTATTACTTAAGATAGGTAGGTATATTTAAGTAGGTAGGTAGTTTAGGCCTATCTACCTACCTAGTTACTATTTAAACTAAGCAAGTAGCTTAAGTATATGTACTTATTTATTTACATACTTATTTCTTACCTACTATATATTTACATATTTACCTTTAACCTACCTCCAACTTACTTATTAATTATTTAATTTTCTTATTTATTTATATTAATAATGATAGAAACAAAAAAACTTATTTTTTGGAGGTGTAATCCATTGGCAAGGAATTGGTTTATCATTGTGAAAATGAGGGGTTTAATTTTTTTTACTTGTAAACTATGTGCATGCCTAAGTGACTAAAGTAGCTAGGTTAGGTTGGGCTTCCCACCTACTTACCTTTTTACAACCTACCTAAACCTATTTATTATCAACTTACCTAAAAATAAATTTAATAGTAATTTTTAAATAATACATTTAAATTTAAATTTGATTAATCAAATATTCCACTATATATTTGGTAATCAAAATGACTAAGCAAATATTCTCCTATTATGTTGGTAAACAAGACCACCTTAATCACAGTAATGAATTTGAATTGATAGGGTGGGTTTTTTTTTATGCTTATCATTTTGGGTATTTTAAAACTAGAAAATAAAATATAAAAAACTTTTTTTTGGTAATATTACATGATCCACATCAATTAAGGAGCCCAAGGTTTTTTACCACAACAAAACAATTGAATGTAAAATATTGGGAAAAAGTAAAACAATTTGCAAAGTCAAAATACAACACATATATGTCACCTTGAAATATTTTTATCATTGTAACAAAATCACATATGAACACATCACATAGCTTATTGAATTTGATTAATGAATGCACTACTTCAAACAAAGGAATCAAATAAATACAAGTAAAAAAACCTTCACATTCTTTAACAACTCAAGGTTGATAACAACTTTTGAATAACTTCAAAAATCAATTGTCATTTTCGTACACAAGGTATTATACTCCTCCATGACCCTTGTTGTTGGGTTTATCGTACTTATCCAATGGGTCAAATGATGTTTTCAAAATTTTGTTACCTTTGGTCTACAATAACTTTACAAGCTTATAAAATTCAATATGCACTTTTGAACTTTTGCAAAAATAAATATATAGTGATTGAAGCAAAACTACCAACCTTCACACCACTAGGAGCTTTCAATTGCCAAGTTAGCACATAATGGATGCCCATTAAAAATGGGATTATTTTTCCTATGATTGCACAATGATCTTATTTCATATCCTTTAGAAAAGTTCACGCCATTAGCCCCAAAACTCACCAAACACCTTGCTAATGTTTCTTGTGTTAGATTGCCATTGATAATCAAAGCTTTAAAAAACAATTGTTTGAGACTATCAAACCCACATCCATCATGAACTCACTACAAAGACAAAGTAATGGGATGCCACTTTTGGATCACATATGCATGAATAGAAGCCCAAGTTTGGACAAAAAACAAAGAATCATAAATGTATTTCTATACCATTTGGGAGTTTAAGGTAACCTACAAAATTGGGATGAATATGTCGTTTGGACCTACCTTCATTCATAAAAATGTTACCCAAACAAATGTTGTAAAGTATAACCTTTCAAGGTTAAATATCATACTTGGACATAAAATCATTCTATAGTAAATGGAGTAATCAAAAAGTTGAAAATTTCCACAAAAAAATTTGGTTCCATAACAATCAAATTTTAAGGTTTTTAAGAATTAAAAAAAAACATTTCTTCCCTCCCCCCCAAGAGAAGTAAAATTAGGTGTGAATATGGAAAGTGTAAAGTTTAAATGTTAGAAAGTCCTTACCAAGGTTGATAATGGTTTGGGATGATAAGTGTATTTGAGATCCATGTGTAAGCTTATTCAAAACAAAGGGACATGACTCTTGGCAAAAGATCACCATTGTCAATATAAACTCCATACTCTCCTTCACTTTCAAGCTTGGGAGAAAAAAACGGTGATACATTGTCTACCTTGGCAACACAAAATCTCAAATGCAAGAAATGCAAGGAGTTGGGTGGTATATTGGAATAAACATTTAAATTCATCTTTATGAAATGGGACATACATTGAGCAAAATGGACCTTAGACCTCAAGGCTTTAGAAGAAGTTTTGTGAAAACTCGAAGAGATTTGAGTAATAGTAACAACTCCAAATTAGGATTCACATCAACAAGCAAATCCCCCAAAGTGACCAAGAAGAAAGTGACGAAAACTGGAAGAAGCAAGAAAGTGGTGAGACGGATCATAAAACCCTTGATTCCAAGGGGGATGCAAAACTTTTGGCTTCCATAGTGAAGAAAAACCACAAACAACTCTAGTCTTCCAATGTATTTAAAGCTTTTGTGTCTTGGAGGTTTTACTTCAAAGGTTTTTTGGTTTAGTGTGGTGCCATTGGAGGGTTCTTTGTGTACAAAGATCTTTGTTGGGTGTGACACAAAACATAACTTAATAAGCACTCTAATGACTACTCAATTAAACCTTCTCAAATTGTCATTGCATTTGAAGAAAACAAAGAAAAAGAATGATGCCATGCCTTGGATGGAACCATAGAGTTTTGTCAGTTTAGTACCTCATTTTTCTAGGGTGAATGTTTTTTTCTTGTTCATACCCACTAAATAATTGTTTACTGTAAAATAAATGTCATGAGTGAAATAGTCGAACTCAAGCAACTCTTTTGATATTCAAAGCTTTGATTTGAAAAGGGCTGAAAAAGGCAAAGTGAGCAAGAAAATCACAACATCCAAGAAATTGAAAATAGACCTCTAAACTCTAAACCTAGTGTTTTTAAAATTGCCTGAAATGGCAAAAGAAAACTTGCTTGTCTTTGGACAACAAATCAAACCCTGTGCCCAAGTGTTTATTACATGGTTTTTATTGTTTAGGGTAATTGAGATACATGCCATTCTTCAATAACAAAGCCATTAAAGGAAACCCAAATCAACCCTTTGAGAACACACTCGTGCACTCTAATTTTGAATTATGATGAGGAGTGCTCCAAAATTGAGCGATATATTGTGAATCATAAGAAAGTGATGAGCAAACAGCTCTTTAAATGAGACATCCCATGATAAGCACTCTGTCCTGATTTTGTTCGTTATGTTGGGTATACTGGACAAGCATTTGTGTACATTGCATTTTAGATTTTTGGTAGACACCAATCTACAAACCTAAATCGTGTGTCATTCATGACTGTTGTTATCAAAAGCTTGTAGGAGCTTCAACATTTATCGACAACAATTTCTCGAATGTTTTGAAAATTTTAGTTATCAATGTTGAAAATGAAACTTGTAAGATTTTACATGATGAGTGTATAAAGTATTATAATCTATTATCAAATGCAAAAAGACTACAATCGTAGAGACAATGCTTCCTTTGTGTTTAGTTAGATGATGAACATTTCTCTGAAGTGCTGAACTTCATGGGGGGAAATTTTTTACTTTCTGCATTGAACTGGACAGAAACTCACTTGAAACAATTGAAACCTTGTCACTTTGCTAAAATGATCTGGCCCTGGACCACAACTAGATTATTAGGTCAATGGCTTGGTCCTTGAATCTGATGGGAGTGCTTACCTGCAACCAGAACAAAACACATTTCAGGTTTGTTGCCAATTGGGTATCACCACAACATACAATTGTACCTACAGTTCAAGGATCATAGCCTCTCCCGCCCTCCAAGAAACATGAATTTCACCCACTCTGGTCTCACTACACAACAGAGCTCAGTTCTCCTTGAAGGGTAAATAGGTCTTTCAAGGTTCAAGAGATGAGCTACATAACCCTTCCCAAGTGCGAAGATCCGGGTAAAAACAACACCACCTACCTGAGTCAGGTATATTTTACATGCAACCCAAGTCCAGCAAACAAAGCAAAATAATCAGCTCACAAATGTGCAGATCTATGGGTTGGCAAAGTAACTCTATCTATGAAGGAAGGTAGTTTGTTTGTTTTCTTTTTGTTTTGTAGTTATGAGATCCACCGAACCAGGATGCTTCAGATCGTGTTCTTGGTGTCTTTGGAAAGCTCTTGACGAGGAGGGGTGCATGGGCTTGGTTCCATGATGTTTGGACTTGCGGTGCAAAAGTTCTTGAATATTGAATGATTTCTTCACTGAAAATTAAATTAAATCGTAGATGAAAATCTCGGAGGAATTGGGATGTGCCTTTGGTGTTGTTGGAAAGATCTTGATGAGTAGGATTTAATAGAATTTATTTGGCAAGATTTGGATTCAGAATGTGGGAAATATTGATTTTTAAGTGATTCCCAAATTTGATGTTATCCTTTTTTCAGCCTTGGGGCCAATACAAGGCCATAAAGTTCAGCATTTATTAGAAACTTGGGGCAGATTGAAAAGTTTTTTTTCGATTTCAGCCTTGACTCCTAGTGTAAAGCCCTTTGGAGCTGATTTCAACTTTTGCACCAATAGGAATGCTGGAGTTGGGTTGAACATTGGCCGTGACTCCTAGAGTAAAGGGGGCCTTACCTATCAATACCATTTTTGGGCCTCTGAAGCCTCTAGAAAACAAACTTACCCAATAGAGATATCCGCAAATTCACCCTGTTTTCACCCTGTCTTTGGGCCTCCTTTCACCCCCTAACCCCTCTTTTAGTGGTATCCGTTAAGGAAATTTTATTAAATCTTCTTATGAAATGCTGAAACTGGGTACGAAATGCTGAATCTCAGCATTCTATGCACAAGGGTCGAGATCTGCCCGTATACCAGCGCGTACGGTTATCATACGGGTATATGTGTGTGCCCTAATTGTTGGTTGTTGCGGGAATTAGGTCACGACTGTGCTGTTTGTTGCCATTGTTTGCAGTAGAGCTTGGGATCGAAGGAGCGATGGCGTCGTTGTCGTTGCAGGCTTACTTGAAGAAGAAGTACAGCAGTGGCGACGATGAAGCCGAGAAGAAGAAAAACAACAAGACGAGGAGGAAGAAGAAGAGCAATAAGCTGAAGGACAACAACGACAAGGGCGGTATTACAAAGAGTGCGGTTGCCGCGGCAGGAAAGGGGGGAGTGGTTATCGTGGATGATGACGCAGCGTGGTACAAGAACGTGGTGGAGGAGGAAGAGTCCGATGCTGAAGTGGAGGAGGCAGCGGATGCGCCTCAAGTGATTGAGGATGTGGAAGTCAAGCGCATGCATAAGATGGAGATGCTCAAGCAGCACCGCCCTTACATGTCTGTGGCCAACGATGGGAGTGGCTGGGTTGTCGTCAGCGGCGATGCGGATGAGGAGGAGCAGGAGAAGGAGGAGGAGGACTCTTCCCTTCCTAGTAACAGAAATGCTCTGGAAATTTCTCCTCCATCCCGAAGTCATCGACCTTCCTCTGTTGGGAACGACGCTCACAGTCCTGATTCTTCGCCTCCTCGGCGAAGGAGAAACAGCTCGGATTTGTCCTCAGGTACTCGTCACCTGACTCCTCCTCCTCCCTCCCCAAGAAGGAATGGTCGTAGCGATGACTTGTCTCCTCCCAGAAAGGAAGCCCGAAACCCTAAGTCCGCCTCGTCTCCACCTAGAAGGAATGAGGAGCAGAGCCGTGATTTTTCTCCCTCTAAAAGAAGTGGGAGGAGTGGTGATACTCTGTCTCTGCCAAGAAGGCAGTCTCAGAGCGAGCAGGATTTGTCTCCACCTAGAAGGAATGTACAGAATCAGGATCTATCTCCCCCTAGAAGGAGTAACGTTCGGAGCCCAGATTTGTCTCCCCCAAGAAGGAGGACGGCCCAGGAACAGGATCTATCTCCCCCTAGAAGGAGTAACGTTCGGAGCCCAGATTTTTCTCCCCCAAGAAGGAAGAAGGCCCAGGATTTGTCTCCACCACCTGCAAGGAATGTGTCAGGTGAGGATTTGTCTCCCCCTAGAAGGAAGGCTCAGAGTCATGAGGATCTTTCTCCGCCTAGAAGGCATGTGCACAGTGGAGATTTTGCTAATCCTAAAAAGAGAGCACGGAGCCCAGATTTGTCTCCACCAAGAAGGACTCAGAGTCGTGATTTGTCTCCACCTAGAAGCAAAGCACAGAATCAGGATTCATTATCCCCACCTCAGAGAAAGTTGCATGTGCGACAAAGTCAGGATCTGTCTCCACCCAGAAGGAAGGCGCAGCAAAGCCAGGATCTGTCACCTCCCAGAAGAAATGTGTATGGTCAGGATGTGTCACCTCCTAGAAGGAAGGAGCAAAGTCGGGATGTGTCTCCACATAGAAGGATTTCCTTGAGTCTGGATCAGTCTGCATCCAAAAGGAGAGGAGCTGCTGCAGGAGTTAGACCTAATTCAGCAGGCTTTGACCCATGGAGTAAGCCTCCTAGACCTGTTGATGTACAGGCTAAAGGCAGCAGGTTCAAAGATGTGGAGGAATCTCATTCAGATCCTGCTGATTTATCACCACCAAGAATAAAGGCCAATGCCATGCCTTTCACAGAGAGACCCAATCCTGATGCAGCTGATAAAGACCTTAGTGGTATGAGGAAAAGGGAGAGGATGATAGATGGCACTCAGGCTGGCCTTACATCTGATAAGGAGCTTGCACAAGAGCTTGCCCACAAGAAACAAAATGATGCCAAGAGAATGAAAGATATGGATCCCTCATTGAGTGGCAGGGGTGCTGAGACTATATATCGAGACAAGCGAGGGAAACGGCTAGAGGGTTTAGAGGAGTTGCTAAGGCAGCAGCAGGGTGATTTAAAACCTCCAGAGAAGCCATTGGAGTGGGGCAAAGGCTTAGCTCAAAAGCGAGAAGCTGAATTGAAGCAGGCAGAATTTGAGGAAGAAAAGAACAAGCCATTTGCTCGAACAAGGGATGACCCAGAACTTGATAAAGCTTTCAGGGAAAGGTTGCGATGGGGAGATCCTATGGCCCACCTAGTGAAGAAGAAATCAGATGAGTCAATGCTGGTAGACTTGGGTGCATCAGAGGAGATGAAAGAGTCAGGTTTTATTGTACCACAAGAAATACCCAAGCATAGTTGGTTGAAAAGGGGTGTGGCGCCACCTGCTAATCGGTATGATATTAAGCCTGGTCGACACTGGGATGGTGTAGACCGCAGCACAGGGTTTGAGAAGGAGATGTTCAAATCAAGGAATGAGAAACAAGCACTGGAACGGGAGGCATATCTCTGGTCTGTCTCAGATATGTAGGAGGTGCAATTTTCCAGCAACATAGATGACAAGGGTATGCAGTTCATCAACTTCATGTTAGTTGAATCCAAGCCATGGCACATGAAACCGTATTTAGTTGTGTTTCCCTTTTGAGAAAGAACAGGATCTTGAGACATCCTAGGTCCTTCAGCATTTGTTCTGCTGTAGTAGAGATTATGAACTGTTAGATTGCCTGGTTTCCCTCATCTGGTGGAAGTCAATTTTATCATTGGTGTTTTAATAACAGTGATACCATCTCAGGGAGTGAACTGAGGAGTAAAGACATACTAAAGCTAATGTACTGATATTCCAGGGCTTGAGTATGTCAGTGAATGTTGATATTCTCTTAGGATCAGTTCATATGTAAGGTTGCAAAATTGTAAATTCTGGATTTCACAGAGCACATACTGGGTATTTTAGTCATTCTGCTACTTCTAGAAAAAACTGGACTCTGCATGTATGTTGCGAGGATTTTCTGACCTTCACGATTCCAGCTTTAAACATTGAAGTTCAATTCTGGCATATCTGAAAATTTGTTGGTGGGGATGGTCATTGGAGTATATTGTGGAGATTGATCTGGTTTCAGTTCTTGATGATCTAGTGCCTCCTCTGTTTATCTAAGTGCACCAACATGAGTGTACATGCCAGGGTAAGACAGGGTCAGGCTGTGTAATAGCAATTTTTCATAATGTAGAGAACAACCTGAACATGATGTTTCTGGTGCAGAGGTCAATAATCAGTCATATTTATTTGAGCCAGGAGCATGCCAGAAGCCTGTGGAAGGAAGAGGAAACAAGACATACTGCCAGTAAGTATCATACCACCCCATAGTGGAGGACTGCACAGATAACCTGGTATGCCAGCACCTTCACTGAGGTCAGATTGCCGATCTTTACATTAAGTTTGTGGCCATTCTGCAGCATATCTGGCAAGCATTAAAATAAGACACTTGCTTATTTGAGGCATTCTCACAGATGACAGTTTTGTGTGTTTCCAGGTGGTCCTTGTTGGCTGGCTACAAATGTGGTATATCTTTTTTTCTTTATCCTGGATGTTTGAAATTGTGATGCAAGTAGTAATGTATGTGCCTGGATGATGGCAAGGTTACTCTAAGAGGAATTTGACACTGGTGCTGCACATTCAGATCTGGTGCACAAATTCCAGTTGCATGCCCTCTTCTCAAGAACTTGCGGTTTGAAGGACCTACTCCAGGCAGAGGCATTGTGGGCACTATGAAGTACTTCAATTTGCACTGGTTTTTCTAACCTCCCTCTCATATCACTGTGGATCACTCATTCCTGGAAGAAAATGCAATATGTGTGGGAGGAATCACCTTGATCACTCATTCCTGTTGCTGCTGTAAGTTTGAGGCTGTATAACAACCAGCAGTTAATAGCAAGGCTCAAAGGCTGCCATTTGTAAGTTTGTTGGTGCACACTGATAACATTTTCAATTATGGGAGCTATTATATTTTCTTACTGGAGAGGTTAAGTGGGTGGGTGGGGATTTTCGCAAGGCACACAATTGTTGGAATATTTGACCTGCAGTTGTTGGGTTTTCCTAAACACTTTTTTTTATTGGTGTTTCTTTGACAATTTCACAGGGGCCTTGTTCACATACGTAACCTATCAATTCTGGTGTGGGTTGAACTGGTTTGTGATGTGTGACAGTTAGAACAGCAAGATTTTAAACAAGATTCATGGTCTGCACAGTGAAAGCTAGCTAGAAGGGGCCAAAGTTGAGGTCCTGTTGACCCCACAAGCATTTTCTAGCAGTGCTTGTTGTACTCAGTGGGGAGTTCCATGGTGGAGACATCTAGTTCAATAATGCTGCCGAATACCTCTATAACAAAGTTCTTCAGCAGTACATGATGAGGCTGGGAGGGATTGGTGGCATTCTTCCATATTGAGGCGCTTCTCTAATTGATGAAAACATTGGGGAATTGCTTTGAGTATTGTCTGGCCTCCATTGGCACCTGCATCTGTCAACTATTTCAGTCCAAACATGTATAAGTTTATGTTTTACCAGAGTGTAGTAGGCCTCTGATACCCAATAACTTATGGGAAGCAGTTGAACTGCTTCTAGCAGTGAAAACTGCAGACAGAGGAGGAATTGCTTCTTTCCATTGCAGGTGATGTTTCAGATGGTTCTGCCTCTTATTACCTCTTTGCCAAGCTGTTGTTGACATTGTATCTGCTATTGACTGTGTAAAGATTGGCAACAGATGGAATGTAGTCTACATTTGTCAAAGTTGGCCACAAATTGTGAGGACCTACAGAGTGTGAAAGAAAATTCTGGTTTTGCATTTGCATACTTCGAATGGCATGCTGCAACTAGAGTAAAACAGTTTTGACATCTTCAAGGTCTTGCACAGCATCTTGATGTCCATCATTTCACGTCAAATTGTTTTGGTTGACCTTCAAGGTAATTGGGCTGGGGAATTTGGATAACATTGAGCAGTGGCATCACAGTTTCCTGTATGCCAGTAGGACTAAATCAAGTTGTACATACTACTGAATGAGGACACTTGTTGACTTTGTTGATTAGCAATGTCTCTTGAGTGCTAATCAACATCATGACTGAGTCTTCCGAGTGCTTCTGCAAATACGATAGAAACTTGGGAGATGCATTTTGTATGATGGTTTGCGTGAAATGTAGGGTGGATTTGGGTGGAGTCCTATATTTTGCACCCACCATCAGGAACTGATGGAAGTCAGTGGGTAGTCACGGCAGTTTGTTATTGAGGATGGAGGTGGCTTTGCGAGTGAGGACTCTCGTAAGGTGATGACTACACCTGTTGTCATGTTTCCTTCAAATTGTTGTTTTGGAGATTTCTCTGCAATTTCATAGATATAATTGATGCATGTGATTTTACAAAGCACAGACTAAAGTAGCCATAGTTGAAGGGATGAAATCATTGAACAAAGTCTTTTTCCTGATTAGAAGCTGTTTGTTGATGAAAAGGTGCAACTCCTTCATTCTTTTCAGAGTGAAACAATGGAGTCAATTTATGGACGAGGAGGAGTTTAGACTTCAAAAATAGTGATTAAATAAGACCCTTGAGGTGCAAAATTTGAAGAATGATCATGTCCAATTGTGACCAATAAGATCTGTGCATTGATTGGCCCATTTGGTGAATGGTGACCCATTTTGGAAATGGAGACAAGGACCCATTTGGCTTCAGTTTCAAGCTTTAGCTGAATGAACTTCCCAGAGTGTTCTCGGAAGCTGTCCAGGACTAGTGATGAGAGCTCAGATTGAACATGGAAGTCTTGCACCTTCTTGCTTGGGAAATTCCCATGGGACAAAAAGTCAGGTGATTTGAGCAACAAAGTCAGCAGCAGCACAAGAGAATATCCTCCAACCCCGACTGACAAGCACTTTGATAAAAGAGTGAAATGGGTGATCAAAAATTGAGCTAACCCAGAAGCTTCACAGTTCAAAACAGGCAATTGTGGGAGTCTTATTTGGGACTTGTTTTAGACATGATGGACACAAAACTCAACAACAATCACACCCATTGCTCTCAAGTCTTTACTTAGGACTGTTTTAGAAACTCAACAAGAAACTCGTGCTGCCTTAAGCCTAATTGCAGGGGCATGAATTGTGGGGATTTAGTACCATCTTACACTAAAAAAAGCACTGAAAGAAGCACACCCATTGTCAGCAGACTTCATGTCATTTGTAAAGAAGCCCCATGATGGTCAGCAGATTTCCAGTGACTCTTCCTTTTAAAGGGAAATCAAAGACCATAATGGTCATGTACTCTATTAAAAACTAATAAATAGAGAGAAGCAGCCCATCCCCAACAAGAGGGGGTTGGGGCTCAGTAGCTCCATGCTAAAGAGGGTCTTAAGTTATTTCCTTCAATCTAAAACCCTAAATGAACCCACCACCACATCTAATCCACATTTTTTCGAAGACTTTTTTCACAAGTTGTTTGGTGGAAGGAGTGGCCCACTGTCCCCAGCTGAGTACTATTCACAAATCTATGGAGGTTCCCCAAAAATAGAAGGTTCTATTTTGAAGTATAGAGTGAAAAGGAGGACAACATTTGCCAAAGCATATGGGACAAAAGTGAGGTGCTATGGAAAACATGTTGGGCAACACAATGGGAACTTAAAGGGAACCTAAGGGGAACCCATTGGGAACTTAAAGGGAACATAGTGGGAACACATTGGGAACTAGGGGAAAATGACCCAAAAATCCTCCCACCTCACCTCAACACAATAATAATAAGAATACCAAAAGTAGCTAAAGGGAATAAGGATTCATATTCTGAACAATACAAAGACAAGAATTCTTATGATTCTTCCTCCCCTAGTTAAGCGGCTCTGCCTCTTGATGGCAAGTTCAAACAATCGACAAGAGTTCAAACATAAACTGCTTTTTACAAAGTTCTCCAAAAAAATGCACTAAACCCTAAACCCTAAATATATGAAATGGATATACAAAATGGAAAAATGTATTACAAAACATATATTTAACCCTAAACCCTAATATTTATATTTCATTATTGTAATATATATATAGCTAAACCCTAAT
>Ga0209208_10008003_pt1 | contig 14180 bp, 8 predicted proteins | sample S1TSphfallax_3_FD_187694 | JGI IMG/M metagenome (GOLD analysis project Ga0209208, IMG submission 187694) | Host-associated microbial communities from peat moss isolated from Minnesota, USA - S1T2_Fd - Sphagnum fallax MG (SPAdes) (version 2) | ecosystem: Host-associated > Plants > Peat moss >...
GCAACTAAATCTAACAGTTGTGCTGCCATGTGGCGCACTATAAAAGGTGCGATGAAAAACCTTAACCCTAACCCTAATCTTCCCCGCGTGCATAATGACATAGCATGGTTGATCCAACACGTGTCCGCACCCCAAGGGCTACGACTTGGACGGTCTGGATTAATTAAAGTATTCTTAAAACTAAATATTTAATTACAAAATAAAAGTACATGTGTTCGCATACAATTGGGTTAGCTAGTTCAATGGGAACGCAACCCCTGTAGTTGCATGCAATTGCACTTACAACTGTTAGTATAGAATATGGGTGGATGAAACCGTATAACCCAATCGTATATACTTGTCATATACATACTGTTGCAAAATACTGCTGGTCGCATGCAACTGAAAACCAGTTGCATACAACAGTTGCAAAATGGCAAATTTCTAGTAGTGTCAGTTTTGTAAGCATGTCATAACATATAAGGATGTCACAACTTGTTTATAAAACATGATATCAAATAATTTTCAAAAGGTAACATTGTTTGCAACAATGGGCACCTCATTAATAACTTTTGATAACTTGAGTACATTGCTTAGGATTAAGCTAGAGCTTGAGGGTGGATCATAAGTTTGTAACAACTCGTGTGATTGTAAGGTTAATATATGTAAAACAACAAGTTTATATGTATTAAATGTATTAAATGGTAACACATTATACATAACATTGAAAATTCTTATATATGTGATTTTTTATGTTGATAAATCATTATATGTAGTACATTTTGTAGTTTTAACATATAATATGTGATATATTAATAAATTGCGGAAAATTATTACCTAAATGTGTATTTATACTATATATTATTACTAACCTACATATTAAATATAGGCATATGTGGTTAATAATATGTTCTTTAGATTTATTTAAAGTCTTTAGTTTGAAGTGGTTCAATTTGTGTTCAACTATTATACATGTGTAAACCTTTGAAAATATTTCAAGAATTGATTTTCATTTCTTTCATTTGAACAAAATATGAAAAAGAAAACACATGTTAAGTTGAAATTTTGGAAATGATTTTGTATTAACACATTGATATATATATGTAATCATTGATATTATTTGTTCAACAATGTGTCATGTGTTACCATGTTGTTGCCTAGAATTATCATTGTCCATGCACATAAAACAAATGATAAAAAAATCCTAAATGACACATTTTAATTTGGGTTGAGAATGAAGTTTTTTGTCAACCTTTTTGAATTACAAAAGAAAAATGCTCTAGTAACTAATGCAAAAAATTTACTATTCACCCGTGGAAACCTAAAATTGGTCAAATTATAAGATAATCAAACATCTAATTGCATGGGGTGAAGGTTCAAAAGGATAAGATTGTTTATTGTGTAGGAACAACATTTGTTTCCATGTGCCATTGGACAAGTCATCATGGAATTATGCGTAATGTAATTAGTTGGTCAAAACATCTTATGCACCATCAATACATCAAATCCTTATATAAAATTTACTTTTCATCCATAACATTCTAATTTTGTATTCACATGTTTTTGGCTTCTTGTAAGAACATTCAACCTAGGGATCCAATTAGTTATTGATGTTTTTGATGACCATTGTAAATATAGATTGAACATTTAAGGTCTGCCATCATCCATGTTTATATAATTTTTAAAGTTGCAAAAATAACTATGGAAGAAACAAAGAAGAAAGTTCATCCACATACAAAAATTATTCCCACTTTAGGACCAAAAAACCTTTTGATGTTCTTGGATTCAAAGATTACAACAATCCTCTTGAATTTGTAGCATTTAAAAGATTCCAATGAATATGTGAACAAATGGGCAACTAGAATACCAAATTTCAAGTTCAAACATGGTGTTGACCTTGTTAATGGTAATTTGAAATTGTACACAAATTTATTATGATATTTGTTCCTCTTAATCATATGTTTTAATTGATTTACTTTTGATCTATATACATGAAAATATTTGATTCTTATGGACGTTCTAAAAAGGATGGAAAAGGTGTGATTTTAATTTTAAGATTAGAAAGAAAAACAACTTTTGAAAAATGGAATGCCAAGTAGTTTGGCACCTTTTCAATTGAACATGTTATAATTCACATATGACATCATGCATCCAATCATGTTGTGGGACTTGCCATATGAATCAATGACTCAATTTTTGGCAAACCTAATTTTATTTTAAATTGCAAAAAAATAAATAAAATAGTAACGATACTATTCAACCTCTTGCAATTTTTTCTACTTCAACAAAGCTTAAATCATAAAAAATGTAAGGAAAGTTTAAACATCATGCATCATATTTACACAATCACCTATAAAGGTAATGGATTCATTTATGTAGGTTAGAGTGGAAATCTCGTAAAAGCATTCAAACAACATGCATTCAAACCAACGAAATGATGATTGTTGATGTAAATGTTTTCAATTCAACATTGTTTCTTCTTTGAACAAAAAATGTTTACATGATTTTAATGCAAGGAGGTTGATTTTAGATCTGAAAAGTACTAAAAATCACATGGATACAATATTTGAAATGTCAACATATTTTAAATTATCGTTATTGGAGGTTTATTAGGAGGAAAATAATATGATTATTTTTTCTTTATTTTATTCTATGATTGTTTAATAAACTATCATTATAATAAATATTTATGATTATTTCATTATTATTTTTTGTCATGCTTTGAAAATTATGACAATTTCTACCAAACATAATTCTTTTGGGGATGTGACTATTAAGGCTATTTGATATATTCTAGGCTTGGAAATAAAGAAAATTAGGAATAAGGAATGACATACATTTCTTACAACGTAACAATGACAAATAATCAATGGTAGGATATTTTGCCTACAATGATACAAATAAACTACCAATTTTTCAAAGGAACAAAGTCTTTAACCAACTTGATAACAATTGCAAAGTTTGAATTGTGAACCTTGTGAAGCAAATACAACTTTTTTAAAAAAGGCATAAAACTCTAATGGGAAAGACAATTTCAAGAATGCATACATTTCAATTTCTTCACATCAAAGTACAAAATATTCAAATCTACCTCTCTTTCACATAGAAAACTTTGCACTTAAATACTTTGAAACAACAATGAAATTATAATCTTCAAAACAATGATAATACCTTTAAAATAATCGATTTCCGGAACACATGACACATTGTTGAACAAATAGAATTAATGATTACATATATATCAATGTGTTAATACAAAATCATTTTTCAAAATTAATTTAATATGCATTTTCTTTTTCATAATTTGTTCAAATGAAACAAATGAAAATTGATTGTTGAATGTTTTCGAAGGTCTACACATGTACAATAATTTAACACCCCAAATTTCCTAAACTTACACCATCCTCCTCCTTCCTATTTGTGACTACATCTTGTGATCACTGATTTTTAAAACTATAAATTATGCTAGATCTCATTAGAAGGGCCTATAAGATCTCCAATTTCCATGGTGTTTTTTACATCTTGTTTATCATTTTAATGGATGTGGGATCATGTGTTTATGTTGGTATTAATCTTGTTTTGGCTTGGTGAAGCAACACCAAAAAAAGAATTTAGTTGAAAATCGATAACATTTTCTTGTGGTTGAATTCCAGTGGGATTTTTTCTAGTGAAATCCAATGAAAATTTCCTATAGTGGAAATTTGATCACATTTTCATGTAATGGAAATCGAACGGGGTTTCCATGTAGTACCAAGTTGGAATTTTTTCCTATGGAATTCTAATTATTCCATATGTTCCACCTTGTATTTGACTATCTATTCTTTAAAAGTTGAATGCAAAAACCCATAGGGTTTTAGTTTGTTGATGTTTACAAGGATGGGGTTGGGATCAAACCACCATTTTTTGAACTTCCTTATGTGTTGTTGTTTGGCCTTTAGAATCCTCAAAATATAATACCCCATCGAAAAGAAATATGTTTATGTGCCCAAAGAGTATAATTCCTTTAGCATTTTTTGGTAGTCTCCATTGCTACTTGCCTTGATTCATGCACCTTTTCCAACTTTGATTTAGTTTACTTGTCAAAACTTTAACTAGGGCAAAATCCTTGGAAATTTGGGAGTTGGTGGCATGAAAAAGGTCTTTGGTAGGCATTAATGGATGGAGCCCATAAACTAATTGGAATGGGGTATGACCTTTCTAAATAATTTGGGAATCCAAGTCTACATTGATTTCATCATCCTTAAATTCAAGTTTCTAGCCTAAACTTCTTCCAATAGTGTTCACTTAGTGTTCTTCAAATCTTGTGCCTTGGTCCTAGCAAGAGTTACATCTACCACAATCTCATTGGGAGTATGAAGAAAATCAAAAGAAAATTGTCACTACTAGATTCCAAACTTATTATAATTAAAATCAATTTTTTTTGTTTTGATAATGGAATGTTTCTAATCATGAAAATTTCCATTCTTGATGCCAACAAAATGTCTTCCTCCTTATAAATGGCTATGTTGATGAAGTTGTAGCAACTTGAAACACTTTTGGTAGCTTGGTGTTGTTATCCAAAAGCTTGGCTATCACAATCATGAGCATAAGCCTATTGCCCTCTAGGCAATCAAATTATTACCTTGGCAATCATGGGTAACCTTAACATCATGCAACCAAGGATGACCAAACAACATAAAATAACTAACATTCAACACATTTTTCTTCATATTAAAAGTGAAAATGATAATGTATGGAATACCATGAATGTGAATTTGAAGTTCCTCATCAACCCTTCTAGTTTGGTAAATGTTTGATTTGCCATCCTTAGAGTATAAGGGATTGATCTACATGGTTGGGTAACCCAAATTTCTTATGTAGATCTATAGTAATAATGTTCATTCTAACATTTCCATTTAATAGGACATCATTCACTAAGTTTTTACCCAAGCACTTAGATAATTGCCATGTGGGGATCTATCTAGTTACCAAAGCTATGGTGGGGGTAGGTTTCATAAAAATAATAGAAGGCTTGATGGGCAAAAAAATTTGTAAGGACATATTTTTTAAAATGTAGAGCCAAATGAAAGAATTATTCCATGGTGAGGGTATGCTTATTGTCCAACAATTATTTCCCAATTTCTTCGTACTATCAATTTTTTTGGTAGCAATTCTTGTAGCATTTTCAGTACAAATTATTCCTATAGCAATCCTCGTTTTTTTGATAACCCCAATTTTGGTGTCGATTTCCACATGGTTTCCTTGAATTGTTTTATTTGCAGAGGATGTTTTTTTTTTCTTGTAATGGTTGTATAATTATTTCAAAGGACTTCTAAAGGTGTTCCTCCTCACTTGAGTTAATGGTAGTTTTGGTTGCTTTAGGTTTTATATTTGAAAGACACAATTTTTGGTGCCTTATTCTATTAGCAATACATTTTTACACCCAAATTATCATAGACATTAAAAATGCATCACTGCTATATTTTTACCCTTCCCCATTACTACAAATGCCACATATTTATAATAACCAAGGCATCAACTTTCAATGTGTTGAGCTCCATGTATTCAATAATTACCATGGTAAAACTTCACCCACATATGCAAATTATTTCTATCTTAAAACAAGGAATAATGTTGTACATGCATACACGTTTGTACACACACAGATGTACCCATAGACACACCCACATACATGCAAAAATGTTTCCATCATTTATTACTTCAAAAGAATAATGTCATATCATTTCAATTGCTTGTAGAACCGCATTGATTTCCATGGCCCGAAGGTTCCAATGCATGGCCTTACTAATTCTCTCAACTATTGAATTGACTAATGTTGTCTTTTTCTTCTATTCCTCCCATATATATGTCTTCTTCTTTGGCTACCATCAAGTTGGTTGTCCTCCTACTCAATAGTTTTTTCCATAAATTTTTGAAATTTAATTACTTCCTCAAATGAATTCCAAATTGGACATTTGAAGAGTCTATCTTATAGTCTTTGGAAAGAGCTTTCAATGCCATTTTAAATGCCTTGGTTGGAGCTAGTTTGACTTCTAAAATGCCAAAAACATGAAGTTTGGCAATCAATTTTGATTATTTTGGTTGTTAGTTTCAATAGGCAATTTCAATTAGCTAATTTTGATTGACATTTTTTATTAGTCACTTTTGGTAAGCAATTTGACCAATATTTTTTACTAATGATTAATTATGTAATAAAGGTAACTTTGTTGGCTAATTTATAAAGTTTAAGACTTATTATTTGAAGGAAGGATGAAATAAATCTCTACTAGGATATAAATAGTTCCAATTGGAGGGATACAACTATAACACTTAAAATTATAAGGGCTACAACCTTTAGGCTATGGGAGTATAAGTAGAGATAAGTAGAAAGAAAAAATAAGTGAAAATATATAGTAGAATAAAAGCACCTTAAGACGTACTTGAAGGTTCTATTTCATAATGCATTCAACCTTTGGTGATTTGGTTCTATAGTAATTCAAACATGGTATTAGAGCAAAACATAAATTCAAATCTACCTATATAAAATAATGCATGAAGTCACCAAGTCTAATTATGTGATTTACAATTGAATGTGAGAGGAATCATTGATAAGAACATAATACAAATAATAGGATTGACTTTAGTTGCATTTTTAGGTTTGATGGGACATACTTCCATGTGTGGAAGCATATATTAACGTTATTATTCGAAGCAAAGAAATTACACGGACTATTATTGAAAGGATTAAAGTAAAATCAATGACTCCAACAATAACATAGATTATTAGAGGAATGCCAATACTTCCAATTGCAAAAATTGGAGGTATTACTCATTGGCAATAGAAATATAATCTTTCATTATCCACAATTAATAAATTTTTGGATGATACCTTTGTGTCCCACGTACAATTAAGTACATTAACCCATGTAGCTTGGGAAAAACTCATCATATTATATGAATATAAATATGCAATCACTAAGATGTGCTTAAGAAACAAATTTCAAACATTGAAGATGTGTGAAAATGAAAGTGTCACAAAACACATACACATATTCATGTCATTGTTAGAAGAATTATTTGCTATTGCATCATTAGTGACAAATGAAGATGATGTATTTTCTTTGATGAAACACATGCCCATAAATTACAGAACATATATAAGTTCACTTAGAAGGCAACCCAATTTAACTTTTCAATCATTGATTACTAATTTAGTATAGGAGGAAACCTTAATGAAAATTCTAGGTCCTTCTACAAATCCCACATTAGCTTTGTATGTAGGCAAAAAACCCACATATTAGAAAAATATGTCAAGAATAGAATACAAAAACATGGAGAAAGTAATTCAAATATCGGAAGAGGAGAAAATGAACCATATTGGAACCAAAAGAAAAAGGATTTCAAGATGATTTTTTTTTTTTGTAAAAAACATAGCATTTGATTAAAGATTATTGTAAGAAAATTGCGGCTAAATCAAAACAAGCAAACATTGCAATTGAAAACAATAAATTATGTATAACAACACTCAACACAAACAAATGTAATGAGTAAACATGGTAAGTGGACACGAGAGCCACACAACACATGGCATATGATTTACATATACATTTGTGACATATAAGGAGTGGCCAAAAGGACCAATTGTTTACTTGGAAGATGATACAACTAAAGAGATATTAAAGTCTAGGACAAGGATCTATTGCAATACAAATCTATGATGGACAATAAAAATAGGTACCTAACATACTCTATGTATTAGGCCTCATGAAAGTTTTGTTCTTTGTCAAGCAACTAGATGTAGCTAAAAGATAAATGAATAAAAAAGAAAGGCATTGCAACCTTAAGAATTTAAAAGGAATAATAATTGCAACTTGCAAAATGGAGATCAATTCATATAAGTTGGGAATTGCAATACAATGCAACCAAATTACTACCATGCCTACAATCTCAAACATTAATAAAATTGATTTGTGGCACCACTGACTAGGTCATATAAACCAAGCCTAAATGCATCATATACAAACTAACTCTATGACAACAAGGTTAGACCATATAGATGTCAAAACATTAATTTTATGTAAAATTTGCATTTCGGGAAAACACCATGAAGAGAAATTCCCTTTAGAAGAAGGCACAAGAGCAATTGAACTATTAGGTTTAATACATATTGACATATATGGAACATTACAAATTGTAACACAAAGTGGTTAAATAAGTATTTTATCACCTTCATAGATGATCTTTCAAGACACACAACAATTTATTTGTTAAAACATAAGTATGAAGCATTTGAAAAAATTAAACAATACAAGACATTAATAAAAAATCAACTCAATAAGAAAATTTAAAAATTTGAAGGGCTTATGAAGGTGGTGTTCATATACATATGGTGAATTTAATCTTTTCTATCAAGCGCATGGGACCCAAAAACAAGTCATTGTAATGGGCACACCACAACAAAATGTTGTGTCTAAATGAAAGAATAAGACCTTAATAAAAGTTTTTTTTTCTATGTTATATAATGCCCAATTACTTAAACTCTACTTAGGGGAAGTTATTATGATTGCCAATTATTTATAGAATAGATCACCAATTAAAGTTTTCAAAAATAATAAAACCTTAATAGAAATGTGGATATAGGATTGAAACCTACTATTTCACATCTAGAAGTAATTGGCTATATGGCCTATGCATTATTCCAAAAAGATGCTAAAAATAAATTTGATTTACACACTACAAAATGTAGATTTTTGGGTTATAATGAGCAAAAAAAGGGTTATAGATTGTTAGCAAAACAAAAATCAATATTCATATCAAAGTATGTAATCTTTGAAGCAATGGCTTTTGATTAAGTTGAAAACATCAGTGAAGAGAAAGATTCTAAATCAATAACATAAAAAAAATTATTATTAGATCCATATTTCTTTTAAAAAATCCAAATACCAATGATCAACAAACCCCATAAACTCCACCTATTTGTAAGGAACAAAAGCAATCAAATCAAATAGTGGGGGGGAATCTTTTGGTAGATGACATACAACCACCATCTTCAAACATTAACTCCATAAATCACCCATATGACCAAATTCAAGAAACAATTTAAGTGAGAGTTCATATATTCGAAGTCCATCTATTCTTGAAAGACATAACACATAGATAAAAGAAGTTCCATGCCACTATCACTACAAAAATATGTCAAAAATAAAAAAACACGTGATAGATTAATAAAAAGTATTGAAGGAAGGAAACCATGTTGACATTTCGAATTTAAGCATCAATCAAAGAATTTGATACACTACAAGAAGTACCTATGAGGATGTGATGCAACATTTTGGCAAGAGGCAATTGAATTTGAGCTAGATTCATTGAAGAAAAACAAGACTTGGACAATAACCATGCTTCCAAATAATAAAAAACTAGTGGGATGAAAATGGTTATTTAAGATCAAATTGAAGGTAGATGGAAGTGTGGATAAGTACAAGGCAAGGTTAGTAATGAAGGGATATTTACAAGTTTCAAGAATTGACTACAATGAAACATTTTCCCCTATTGTGAAATTAACATCCATTAGGGCAATACTTGCCTTCATTGCACAATTTGACCTAGAAGTCCAACAACTTGATGTGAAGATTGTTTTCTTGAATGGAGTCATACAAGAAAACATTAACATGGAGTTTCCAAAAGGATTACAAAAGGGGATAAAACTTGGGATGATTTGTAAATTGAACAAAATCTTCTATGGATTAAAACAATCATTAGAGCTTTGTACCAAAGGTTTGATGATTATTTGGTGTCAATAGGTTCTATAAGAAATTTAGCTAATAAAAATGTGTACATATTAAGGAAGGATTCAAGCTACATGATTTTGGCAATTTATGTGTGTTAACAAGAATTTCCTTTTCCCACTTGATGTAAATATCCTTTCCTAAATTTTGAACAAGTACAAACTACTCTTTGAAAAATAGAAACTAGATAATCTTTCATGTTCTACCATCCTTCCTTTATACTTGAAGTTTGAACTTAAAAATGTGTTGTGCAAATAATTTAAATAATATATAGTTGATAAATCACTTTGTTTTAATCAATTGATAAAAAATAGCTAGTAAAATAATATAAAAAGTTATAATTATTGATAAAATTCCTTGTTATAATCAACTAATAACAACTAGCCAATAAATTGTTATAAACAATCAAAAACTTCAAAATATGCTACATATTATGCTAACTACATGTTTTGCCAACCACCTATTCTACCACGCACATATTCTATCAACTACCAATTCAACATGTGTTGTTTGTTATGTAGTTATCACTAGTTGTGTTACTATTGGTTTTACTGTTTGTACGAGTTCATCAACTATTGATTACTTATCCATCAAAGTGTCGAGTCATAGAAAAATCTAGTCAACAATGTAGATGACACAATCTTAACAAGTAAGAATTTGGTGTTCTTACAAGAAATTAAAAGATTGCTAGAAACAAAATTTGAAATGATAGATATGGGGAAATATGTTTCTACCTTGGAATTGAAATTATAAAAGATAGAATTAAAGGCTAAATTAAATTATCACAAGAAATTTATTTATCTTGAATATTGCATAGGTTCAAGATGGAAAATTGTAAGCTTATTTCAACACCCTTGGAAGTAAAAGAAAGTAGTCCAAAATCTAAGTGTGATAGAACTTCAATGAAGGATGTGTCTTCCCTCAAGCTAATGGTTGTTTGATGCATGTTATAGTTAATACAAGAGTTCACTTAAGTGTTACTATTGGAAGTTTGTCCCAATTTCTATCAAACCATATCTAACAAAACATTGGGAAACTTTGAAAAGAATGTTAAGATATATAAAGGAATTTTGCATATTGGCATAAAATACAAGAGGTCCAAGGATGGAAAAATCTTACTTGGATTTTCAAATTTTGACTGGGCAAGCGACATTGATATTCATAAATCCATATATGGGTGTTGTTTCATGTTGGCTCTAGGAGGTGTTGTGAGTTGGTTAAGTAAGAAACACAATTCATTTGCTTCATTAAACATTAAATTAGAGTATATGGCACTATCAAAGGCAATTGCGTAATGTGTTTGGATAAGAAGACTATTATCTGGTTTGGGATTTGCATAAGAGAAACTTACAACTATTTATGTTGACAGTCAAAGTGCCATTGTTTTATCAAAAAACCTAAAGATTTATTCGAAGCTTCTATTTCATAATGCAGTCAACATTCAATGACTTGGTTCTATAATAATTCCAACATTATTTCCTTTTATTATTAATAGTTTCTTCACCTAACATATTCCCAGTAGAAATTATTAGAACCATATTGACAACAATGTCCTCTTCCTTAACTTATGTTGTAGTTGTTTTATGGACTTGAACATGTCTTGTATTGCTTAGTTTTGAGGATAATTATAAATCTTGTGTTCTACCAAGCCACAAATGAAACAATGATAAACCATTGGATCATTTTTATTTCCATGGTTTTATTCTCCTTCGTTGTTAGGAATGATTAATGGTTCCCTTAGTTTATGCAAAGGTTTCATTTACTATAACCTCCTCTCCAACTAATTTGTTGGGATTTTCTAGGTTCTAGAGGCATCATTCTTTCTTATGCCCAATCTTGTGGCAATGACTACAAGTGATGCGTTCTCATTTTGAATCACTTCATATTTCTAATAGTCAATGGCATCACCCATACTTTCTTCACAAGTTAACAATGGCTTCTTTATGTTGAAGCAATATTATGTTTTGTTTCATCCTTGTTGTGATCACCTTCAAATCTAGCCTTGAATAAAGTAGTCAACAATTTATCATATTTCATCTTATGTTGCAAACAATTGGTTAGTTTAAGGATATGTTCATATTGTACTTCTATTTTTTCATCTATTACCTACTTGATCACCATGAATGCCATATATACTTAATCATTAATTTGGACAATTCCATATAGCTTTTATAAAAAGTTAATTATTTCTAAATCCACAAAGCTACAACTTGGTTGGGATTGCATAAAATTTTCTTCCCATTTTGAAATTCCAGCTTTCAAAGTGAAATAGAAAAAATTGACAATGTCAAAATTGTTATATTCCCCATTGGCTTGGATAACCTTTTTGAAAACTCTCACATGAGCATTAAGGTTAGTCCCAGTAATGTAAACTGGGTAAGGCAGGGATTTCCTAATAGGAGAGGATAGGTACCGAATACCATGGGTTCCAAGAGGATCTTGTCCATGGTCCTCTAGTAGGGCCATTACTTCATTTAATGGGACCACCTACAAGCAAAAGTCAACCACCTAGATGAGGAAAATGGACCATTTAGAGGCGAAAGTGGATCAGTTAGAGGCAATGAACTTTCAAGAGGAAGTGGACCATTTATAAGCAAAGGACGTTTGAGAGGAAATGGTCCACTTCCACCTCCTTAAGCCCATTTCCACCACTAGGGGGTACATTTATTGTGGGAGATTTACAAGGAAGTCATTGATTTTTGGTAAAGAAACCTTCAATTAGTTGTGAAAATTGGTAGAAATGTCTTGTTGTGAAATTTGGTGTTCATCCATCACCCTTTCCAACCATGGTTATTGTAGTAACAACTAAAACCAAAGAAGATTGAGTTTGGGAAGATGGATTTTCATAAACATGTGAAAGGTATCCAACAAATAAGAGTTACTCATCATAGACCAAGGTGGTGGCATACAACCTAAATTAAGAAAGTGTGGTCTATAGTTGGCAAGATGCGATCTTGGGTTAAAGAACATTTATTATAAGGTACTATTGGATTTTGCTGATTGGAAATTTTAGTAGTCACAAATATATTAGGTAAAATCAAATTGGTTTCACTATATTATAGTATTGAAGGTGGTAGACTAATAGCTAGAATAACTTTCTATCACAGGACTTGTATAATGATAAAGAAAACATGTTGGAACAAAAGAAGAAATTTTGACATTAAAGTTAACATATTGGAATTTCTTGTTAGAATTCATTTTCACCTATGAAATTCATCTTTGAGGAATGGCCATTGCACCCATCATCAAAATTATCTTTCTCTTAAAATTGTTGCACTTTTGTCAATCGCTTTGGGAGTTGAAATTTTTTTTTGTTTTGAAGATAAACATTGGGTTAAAATATTTTCATGGTACCAAAAACCTTGGATTTTGGTAGCATTACAATAGGTTCTTGCAAAATCTTTGGTTCCATTGCAACAACAATCATTTTCAATAAATGAATATGGTATTTTCCATTTTTTCCAATTTTTTTTCAATAGTAATTTCCAACTCCTATTCATCATTGTGGATGGTAGCATGTCCTTTGAATCCATTTTTGGTAGCTCTACTCCTTCATGATTACTAGAAGGTCCACCTTGTTCATTTTTTTTTGCAATACTTCATCAAATTGTTTTCTCATGCTCTTGGTGAACATTGTTGACATATTGTAGTAGTATACAAATTAAAAATGAAAAAAAATTTAATGTTTTTTGGTTTTTTGAAGTTTTATGAAGCTTGTTTAAAAACAAACATAACAATAATGTATGATCAACTTTGTAAATGAAATCTAGTCTTCTAGTGGAGACAAATAGTGCAACTAGAATTCTCGAAATAAGATTCATTGAACTAGAAATCATGGTTCTAAATTTGTAGAATGGTCACCGAATGTTAAGGCCACCTAGTATATTTCAAGTTTTTGAGATTAAAAAAAAGAGTAAAAAATGAAATGAATTTCTTACAACATAGAAATGACAAATAATTAATGATAGGAAGTTATGCTGACAATAATAGAAATAGACTATTGATTTTTTAAAGGAACAAAATCTTTAGCCAACTTGATAACAATTGTAAAATCTAAATACTCAAACTTGTGAAACAATAAAAGTTCAAAAACAAAGGTATAAAACTTGAATGGAAAAGACAACTTAAAAAATATATGCATTTCAATTTTTTCACATCAAAACAGAAAATACTCAAATCTACCTTTTCTTCACATAAAAAACTCTGCAATATCTCAAAAAAATAATGGAAATTTAACCCTCAAAACAATGATTACTTTTAAAAATTTGATAAATTTACTCCAAAAGTGACTACCCCTAACTTTATCTACAATTAAGAAATCTTAACCAATAGTCAACCCTAGTGATGACATTCTTCATTTTGCACATTAAATTTTTTTAAAATTCTTCATTTAGCACCTTGTCATAACATTCTTTACCCGCGAATGTTTACCAAATT
>Ga0209208_10008005_pt1 | contig 14180 bp, 13 predicted proteins | sample S1TSphfallax_3_FD_187694 | JGI IMG/M metagenome (GOLD analysis project Ga0209208, IMG submission 187694) | Host-associated microbial communities from peat moss isolated from Minnesota, USA - S1T2_Fd - Sphagnum fallax MG (SPAdes) (version 2) | ecosystem: Host-associated > Plants > Peat moss >...
GGCTCACGATGACATAGCGCTCAGGATGACATGGTGGCGGCTCACGATGACATAGCGCTCAGGATGACATGGTGGCGGCTCACGATGACATAGCGCTCAGGATGACACGGTGGCGGCTCAGGATGACAGGGTGGCGGCTCAGGGTGACACGCACCTAGCTCGCGCCGATGCCGAATTGCGAGAGGATCGTTTGTAGGACGTAGATCAGGGCGAGGACGCCGATGACGATCGCGGTCACCCAGGAGATGATGTTGACGGTGCGCGTGTTGGTGTAGGTGCCCATCACGCGTTTGCGGTTGATGATGACGAGCATCATGACGAGCTCGAGCGGCAGCACGACGCCCTGCAGCACCTGCGCCAAGAGGATCAGCGGCAGATAGGGCAGATTCGGAATGAGCACGAGGAGGGCGCCGACGATCAGTGCGCCCGCGAAGAGGCTGTAGAAGACGGGTGCTTCGCGAAACGGCCGGTCGACGGCGGCCTCGAACCCGAACGCCTCGCAGACGATATAAGCCGTCGCGAGCGGCAACACGCACGCGGTGAAGAGCCCGGCGTTGAGGATACCGAAGCCAAAGAGCGCCGCCGCATACTTGCCGGCGAGCGGCTTGAGCGCGACCGCAACGTCGACGGCCGAGTTGATCGTGATCTGGTGGTGCGCATCGGCATGCTGGTTCGTGACGAAGATCGTCGCCGCGTTGGCGATGATCATGAACCCCGCCAGGACGATGGCGAGGATCGAGCCGACGATGATGTCGGCGCGCACGGCGAAGAGATCGCGCGCGCGCGAGCCCTTCTCGACGACGGCCGATTGCAAGAAGAATTGCATGTACGGCGAGATCGTCGTACCGATCAGGCCGACGACGATCACGATGAACCCGGTCTGAAGCGAGAGCGTCGGCACGAGCGTCCCGCGCGCGACCTCTTGCCAATTCGGATGCGCCAGAACGCCCGAAACGATGTAGCCCAAGTACACGAGCGAGAGCACGACGAACACGCGCTCGACGATCTTGTTGGGCAGCCGTAAGACGAACAAGAAGACGAGGATGCACGAGACGGGGACGACGATGTAGCGCGAGAGACCGAAGATCTCGCACGCTGCCGCAATGCCGGCGAACTCGGTCGCGCTGATCGCGGTGTTGATGAAGAAGAGCGCGGCCATCGCGAAGAACGTGATGCGAACGCCGAAGTTCTCGCGGATCAGTCCGGCAAGGCCTTTGCCGGTGACGGCGCCCATCCGGCCCGCCATCTCTTGCACGACGATGAGCGAGATCGTCAGCGGGATCAGCGTCCAGAGCGTGGCGTAACCGTAGAGCGCGCCGGCTTGCGAGTAGGTGAAGATACCGCCGACGTCGTTGCCGGCCGATGCCGTGACGAAGCCCGGCCCGAGCACGCCGACGACGATCAGCGCGCGGAGCCACATCCGTCGAAGCATACCTTACGAGGCGGTCTCGAGGTGGCGAGTGCGGTGTTTGTGACCGACGACGCGCGGGAGCTGCTTCTTGAGCCGTTCGGGCAAGATCGCGTCGATCGCATCGTCGACCGTGACGATGCCGAGCATCCGGCCTTGCTCGTCGAGGACGGGACACGCCAGCAGGTCGTAACGTGCGATCGTGCTCGCCACGTCGTCGGAGGTAGCGTCCGCGGCGACGCTGACGAGCTCGGTGTCCATCACCGAATGGATCGTGGCCTCAGGCTCCGAGAGCAGCAGCGTTCGAAGCGAAAGCACGCCGAGCAATTTCTCTGCCTGATCGGTGACGTAGAGATAGTAGATGAACTCGGTCTCGGGCGCGATCTGGCGAATCTTGGCGATCGTGGCGCCGACCGTGCGGTGCGGGTAGATCCAGACGTAGTCGGTGGTCATCAGGCCGCCGGCGGTGTCTTCGGCGTACTGGGCGAGTTCGCGCAGATCGTCGGCGGTCTCGCTGTCCATCTTGGCCAGCAGTTCGGCTTGCTGTTCTTCGGGGAGTTCGCCGAGCAGATCGGCGGCGTCGTCCGAATCCATCTCTTCGATGATGTCGGCGGCGCGCTCGCTGCCCAGATCCTGGATGATGGCGCGCGTCGTGTCGCTATCGAGGTGCTCGAAGGCGTCGGCGGCCGTTTCGTCGTCGAGCGAGCCGACGATCCGCGCGGCGTCTGCGGCCGAGAGATCGCTGATGATCTGGGCGAGGTCCGAGGGGTGGAGCCGCGCCAGCCGATGATCGGAGACCGAGAGTTTGATCTCGCTCGGGTTGAGGTCTTGGAGCGGGGCAACGTTGTCCCAGGCGATGAGGGTGCGGGGGACGCGCTCGACCAGGCCGGAGAAAATTTTCCCGGCCGTGAGGCGCCGCAGCAGGCCGCCGGCCCCGATATCGGCGGCGACGACGCGCAGGGCGCCCGCGGTCTGCGCCAGCTCCAGGTCGTTGATGCGCACGACCTTGCGGCCGTCGACGTCGACGATCTGCTTGTCGAGCAGGTCCTCGACGAGATAGAGCGTCTCGTCGTCGGGCGGGCAGGCGACGGTCGGCGCCGCGCTCAGCATCAGCTCGCCGTCGCGGTAGTCGAGCACGCTCGAGAGGGGGGCCAGTTTATCGCCGGACTTCGTCTTCACCGCGATCGCGTCGATGCGCGGGAACGTATCCTCGGGGTGTCCGACGACGAAATCCCCGATTTTGCCCACGACGATCCGGCGCCCGTCCTGTTCGATCGTGACCGGACGGCCGATAAGATCGGAGAGGAAGCCGTCGCGAAAGGTCACGACGGATCCCAGCGCAGTGAGGAAAGTACAGACAGCATCGTGAGTTTCAGGAAGAGTTCCGTGGTCGCCGGCGTGGCACTCTGCGTGCTCGCGTCAGGTTGCGCCGCGCCGTCGGGAAACTCCGCCCACGCCCCCAGCGACGCACCGGTCGCGGCCGCGGGCACGGCAAACGGTCCGTCGCTGACCAGCGCCCAGCGCGCCGAACTCGACGCGGCGGTCGCCGCCGCGGCACCGTCCGAGCGCGCGCACCTGCGCTATGCGATCGCAAAGGACGACGCGGGCAAGGATCGTCTGGCGGTCTACGATCCGGGCGACGCACCGGCTGCCGAACATCACACCAAGCACGCGCTGGTCTACGTCGTTTACCGCCTCCTCAACGCGAAGGACGGCTCCGACTACGACCCCGAGCAAGGCACCATCATCGAGCCGCTACCCAAATCCGACGAGCACGGTCCGGTCGACCAGACCCCGGCCCGCACCTAAACCGGAAGTGGCTGCGCCGGCTACGCGGAGCCGGCGCGATCGGGAGGCGGTGCCGGCGTTATCCGGTGGTGCTGGAGTTGTTGTTCGAGGCGAGGTTGCCCTGGACGAGGGCGAGGACGTTCGGGGCGGCGCTGTACAGCTTGGAGAGCACCGCGGTTTGTATCGACGAGCGGATCTGATCGAGGGTGAACTGGGTGACGGCTTGACCGACGTCGAGATCGGCGATCGAGCTTTCTGATGATTGCAGCTGGACGGCGGCGTTTTGCTGACTGCTCTCATCGCCTTGGAGCGCGACGATTTGTGCGCCGATCTGAGCGCGATATGAGTTGAGTTGATTGAGCCCGTAGTCGACGCGGTACTCCGCTGCCTCATTTATGAGCGGATCGGTGGAGCTGAGCGCGATCTCGTTGACCCCGAGGTTTTGTGCGGTGACCGCGGGTATGTCGATATAAACGTTCGTTCCTTCGGCGGAACCATCGTTTACTTGGGCGTTCGAGCCGGTGGCCTTTGTTTGTGCATTGATGTTCAGAACGATCGACGTCGCCCCGACATCGCCCGCATTCAGCGTCGCAATGTTGAACGCTAGGACCTGATGTCCGTTTTGATCGTTTTGACCGAAAATGGGCGTCGAGCCGTACGTTGGCGGGAATGGGGCGGTCGTCGGATAGTTCGTGCCGACTGCCACATTGAACGTAAACGGCTGCGAAGGTCCGAAGTTCGGATCGGTGCTTTCGATCGTCCCCCCAACGGACAATGTCCCAGTCGTTGCATCGTAGGAATCGACGGAAAGCTGCTGTACGAACTGCTCGGGATCGCTGAAGCCATCATTCTCATCGCCGAGCTGAGCTGTGTAGCCAAGAGCAGTACTAATGAGGGTATCGCCGCTGCTCGTCCCGTCGTTCACCGCGAAGAGGAGCTGTGGTCCCTTCGGCGTGTTGCTCGACAAGCTTCCGTCTAGCAGAGTTTTTCCGTTGAACTGCGTGTTCTGAGTGACCTCATCGATCTGTTGGACGAGGGCGGTAATTTCGGTCTGATCGTCGCTTACGTCGGAGGCGCTTTCCAGGTCGGAGTTTGCGGCGACGACCAGGGTGCGAATTCTCTGCAAGAGCGATTCGATGGTGGCAAGAGCGCCGTCGGCGACCGCGAGTGCATTCGTCGCATCTTGAACGCTTTGCGTGCCTTGATCGATACCGTTTACACGGGATTGCAGCGCTTGGGAAATGGCGAGACCGCTCGGATCATCCGCAGCCGAATTGATGCGGAGCCCCGTGCTTAAGCGAGTAACATCCGTCTGGAGGCTACTTGCCGTCTTCCCTTGCTGTAGCGACACAATGCCGCCTAGGCCCAAAATGTCCAAGCTGTGTCAAATCCCTCCGTGGATTTGTTAGAGTCGATACGTCTCGCCGAACCGATACCCTATCTCCATCGGCAAAAATAATTCGATCCGCCAGCTTCCCTTGCCCAAAATACCATTTGGTACTACCTTTCTCAGAACGTCCCCGGTGCGCTGCTCCAGCAGGGGGCGGATTCTTGATTCCTTATGCGTCGGTCGCGCTCCACGCCCTACCACCGGCCGTGCCACGAACTGACTTCTGAACTGATATCTACTGATATCTAAGGATAGAAACCGTGGCCACCCGGCGAATCTTCCGAGGCGGTATCGCCGCGGGCTGGAGCACCGGTGCCTCTGGAACGCAGCACGCTCGACAGGTCAGTCAAGCGTTCAGGGCACGTTAATATTCCGTTTTCGGCGCGGCGGCGCCTAAAGCTCGCTTCCCCTCGCGTCGATTTAGAACTAGGAAGTCTCCACTCACCAAACTCGAAAGGATTCGAACGTGAAACGAGCAGCATCTGCTCTCGTTGCCCTCGGGCTCACCGCCATAACGGTCGCGCCGGCTTTTGCCAGCACCACCGTCCAAGGCGCTGTCGAAGCCAAATGGAACGTCGCCGCGACGGCCTCCATGACGCTGGCAACCAACTATCTGACCGCGACCGGGCTCCAGAGCCTGGGCGCCAACAACCTGCAGCCGAGCCCCGCGGGTACCTGTACGTCCGCGACCACGGAAACCTCGCTGACGATGACCTTCGGCCCCATCACGCCGTCGGCCACGGCGGAAGTCGCGTGTAATTACCAGCGCGCGATCTCGGCTCTCGTCGTCACGAACGACAGCGCCGGCTACAAGATCCAAGAATACGAAGAAGCCGCCCCGACGGCCGGCATCACGTTCTGCGCCTTCCCCAACGGATTCACGGCGTCCGGCGCCGGCCCGGCCTCGAGCAACGCGACGGCCCCAACCCCGTACACGGGTACGGCCTGCGCCACGGGCGGAACGGCCCTCGTTGCCGGTACCCTTGGTGCCGTCAACGGCGGCGCCCAGCAGCCGGGTGCGAACCCTGCGACCGCGACCGCCCCCGCGACCCCGTACGACTGGGTCAGCGCGACCACCGCGACGGCCGGCACGAACTACGGTCAGGACCTCCAGATCAATCTGGCGGCCAACCAAGCGTCGTCGACCGCCGACCAGACCTACATCATCATCGCCCTGGTCACGAACTAAGAAAAGGATCGCGAGACACGAAAGTCCCGATATGAAGCGACCGACAGAACACCTATGAGCCTTCGACGCCTCACGGTTTTTCTCGGGGCAGTAGCCCTCGGGCTTCTCGCCACGGCCGCTCCGGCACCCGCGGATTTGAGTCTCGACGTTTCTCCCGCCAAGTACGAGTTCCAACTCGCGGCGGGGAAAGCGCAAACGATCCCGATCCTGGTTCGAAACAACGGCTCGGCTTCCGTTCACATCCAGGTGAGTTTAGCGGACTTCCTCGTCGAGCGGGATGGAAACTATAAGTTCCTCCCGCTCGGCAAAGGCCCATACTCGATGGCGAGCTGGACCGATGTGAATCCGCGCGAGTTCGACCTCGATCCCCAGTCGTTCAAACAGGTCCGGTTCACGATTTCCGTGCCGGCCGGCATGAGTGGCGAATACTCCGACCTCGTGTTCTTCACGACCCGTCCCCCGCGCAAGCCGGGCGGGCTCGCGATCGCCGAACGCGTGGCCTCGAAACTCTACGAGATCGTGCCCGATACGGCGAAGTTCGCCGGCGAGATCGACGACGTTGCCGCGAAGCCCGATGCCTCCGGCGAAAAATATGTGGTCGGCTTCCATAACACGGGCAACGCGCACGTCTACCTGAGCGGACGCGTCGAGATCAAATCAGGTAGCCAGGTAATCGACCGGGTCATCTTGCCCAAAGATATGCTGGTCGAGCGCAATGGAAGCCGGATGATCGAGGCGGTGGGCAAGAAGCTCGCTGCGGGATCGTACTCGGCCATCGCGTTCATCGACTATGGCGGCGCCAACCTCATCGCTGGGCAAACGAACTTCATTGTTCACTAGCATGCGCGCGCGCAGCCACCTTTTACGTGCTAAGTAAAGAGACAACGAGATGCGACGGATCGTACTTGGTCTTGGATTAGCGATCGCGGCGGCGCTCGCCGACGGTGCTGTTTCGAGTGCCGCAACGGGCGGGGCTGCGAAAGCGAGCTGGAAAGTCCTTCCCAGCATAACGGCGACGGTAACGCCGAACTACGCGACCGGCTATGGTCCGCAAGGTGGCACGGGAAGTGGTTCGACGCCGGCCGCGGGATCATTGGCAGTTGCTGGCGGCGGCACGGTCGACTTCGGCACGATCGTCGCGGGCTATCAATATATTTACAAATACGCTGCCCAGCTGACGGTGAAAACGAACGATTCGACCGGATACAAAGTTTTTGCGGAAGGTTCGACCGACTTCATCGATACGACGCATGCGACGACCCTCACGATGAATTCGGTGCTGTACTGGATGCTATCGAGCGCGAGTAACACGCAGTACTCCGCGGCGACGCCGTTCCAGTCGACCACCAATACCGGTGATACGGCGTACAACAACAATGCGAACGGGCAAGGTCAAAATATCACGTTTGCGGGTGGGCTGGGCAACCCACCCTCGTCGGCGCTGATCTACTCGTCGAGCGTCGACGGAACGAGCACGCAGGGCTTCGACTACCAAATTCGCGTGCCTGACTCGATCACTACGACTGACACCTTCACGGCTGTCGTCGTCTATACGGCGGTGGCGAATTGAAACGGATCAAGAACCTCGGTTGTCTAGCGCTGGGCTTTATCGCGCTCCTGATCGCGCTCTCCGGCAAAGACGTTTCCGCACTCGAGACGCTCATCACGGCAAAGGAAGTCCCACTGACGATCATCGTGGTCGCGCATTCGTACGCGCCGGCGAAGCGCGCGAACGGCGTCCAAGTCGCCGGCATTTCGTCGTACGACGTCCCGATGGGTATCCTTCCGCCGACCGTTATCGCGCAGACCACGGGTCAACAAGGCAACACCCCGGTCAAGTTTCTGGCGAAGCCGGATCCGAGCTACACGTACCTCCACGAGGTCCCGATCAATACGACGCTGACTGCGCCGCAAGGGGCCACGACGTATTTCCCGTGCCCGTTTGAGATCTATGCCTACTATACAACGCCCTATAATGTGACCGATTGGGGATACGGCACCTCAACACAGGCGAGTGCAGGAACCTTTCCAATCCTCAACTATCCGACCAATTCGGATATGTCTTGGGCGATTACCGCCGTCGGTGCGACTCCGGCTCCCGGCGCACATTATACGCTCTATGCCGATAGCGGCGCCCCAGGACAGACAGCGTTTTCCGGAGCGAAGAGCCAGGCCCAAACCCAGTGTCTCAATCTCTCCGTGACCGTCCCGCTAACTCAGCCGGTCGGCACGTACACGGCGGTCATCCAGTACAACCTGTACTCGACGTAGCCCTTAGATCCGGTTGCGCGGGCGGGCGGCGGCTGCGACGAGCGCTCCGAGGCTGAAGAGCAGCACGCCCGCGTAGACGATGCGCGAGCGATCGTGCAGTGCGTGATACGCCGCGGATGAAACGTCGGGGATCGCCGCCATCGCTGCGACGATCGTGAGCTGATGGTAGGCGAGCAGGCCGATCGCGATGAGCGTTGCGAGCGCGCGGAAGATGTCGGCGGTGCGATCGTCGGCGCGCGCCGCGCGCACGACGGCGATGACGAATGCGATCCCGCCGCAGGCGTACCCGAAGATCCCGAGCGCGGCGAACACCGGGCCGACCACGGCGCCGAAGCGCTGCGGATCGCCGAGTGCGTTGAAGGCGATCGGGGCAAAGAGAAAAGCGAAGCCGATCTGCGCTCCGGCCCAGATGCCGAGCGCCGGAATTTCGACCGCAGCGAGGATGCGGTCGGTTCGATCCCGATAGTCGTGCCTCATACGCCCCGCCCGTTCCCTCGAGGAGTTGCGTGGACCCGCTCGCATTTATCATCTCGCTCGCGCGCGACGCGGGGACGCTCTTGCACGAGCGCTTCGACAGCCCGCGTACCATCGAACACAAATCGCCCAAAGATCTCGTCACCGATGCCGATCGCGCGAGCGAGGCACTCATCGTGGCGGCCGTCCGCGACCGGTTTCCGGGTGCCGCAATCCTCGGCGAAGAGGGCGGCGTGTACGCCGGCACGAGCGGCGAGCGCTTCATCGTCGATCCGCTCGACGGCACGAGCAACTACGCGCATCACTACCCGATGTATTGCGTCTCGATCGGCTACGAGCGCGACGGCGAACTGCTCGCGGGCGCGATCTATGCGCCCGCGCTCGACGAACTCTTCGCCGCCCGGCGCGGCGGCGGCGCGACGCGCAACGGCGCGCCGATCCACGTCTCGCGCGCGGAGCTGGTCTTCGATGCGATGCTCTGCACGGGGTTCGTCCCGGGGCCGCTGGAACAGCGCAATATCCGCGAATGGAGCGCCGCCTCGCGCGCGGCGCAAGCGGTTCGCCGCGACGGCTCCGCGGCGCTCGATCTCGCCGGGGTAGCGATGGGGCGCTTCGATGCGTTCTGGGAGTGGCGGCTCAAGCCGTGGGACGTGGCCGCCGGGACGCTGATCGTGCGTGAAGCCGGCGGCACCGTCTCATCGATCGACGGCACGCCCTTCGACATCGCCGAAGGCTCGATTCTCGCGACCAACGGCCACATCCACGCCGAACTGACCGCGGTGATCGCCGGCGCTTAGCGCCCCACGATCGCGTCGAGCGCGTCGAAGAGCGTCTGCAGATCCTCATCGGTCGTGTAGAAGTGCGGGCCGACGCGCAGGCCGCAGCGCGGGCGATGATCGACGATGATGCGTCGTTCGAGCAAGCGCGCTTGTACGCGCGCAGCGTCGGGCAGATCGATCCCGATCCAGCCGGTGCGCTGCGCCGGATCGAGCGGCGTCTTCACGCGCCAGCCGCGCTCGTGCGCGAACGCGATGATGCGATTCGTGAGGCGGCCGTTGTAGGCGCGGATCGCATCGACGCCGATCGCGCGGATGAGATCGTGCCCGGCCCGCGCCACGACGTAGCCGGGGATCGTCGGCGTGCCGGTCGCCCAGCGGGCGGGACCCGCCGCGTAGACCATCGGTGCGGCCGCGAAAGCGAACGGATCGCGATGCGCCCACCACCCGGTCACGAGCGGCGCGAAGTTTTCTTGGAGACCCGGCTTGACGTAGATATAGCCGCAGCCGGGCCCGCCGCAGAGCCACTTGTGCGAGCCGCCGACGACGATATCGACATCCAGCGCGACGACATCGAAGGGCACCGTTCCGGCGGTTTGGTAGCTGTCGAGCACGACGAGCGCGCCCATCGTGTGCGCGCGCGCGACGATCGGCGCGACGTCGATCAGCGCGCCGGACTCATAATATGCATGCGAGAGGACGACGACCGCCGTGCGTTCGGTGATCGCGGCGCAAATGCGCTCGGTCGGGATCGTGATCCCGTCGTCGTCGGGCACGACGCGGGTGACCGCACCCATCCGCCGCCAGCCGTCCCACACGTACGCTAGCGACGGAAACATCAGCGATTCGTAGACGACTTCGTTGCGTTCGCCCGCGAACGAGAGCGACGAGGCGATCGCGGCCTGCAGCACGGAGACGTTGGGTGCGAGCCACACCGAGTTCTTCGGTGCGCCGAAGAGTGCGCCGATCCCATCGGCGATCTCCGCCGCAAGATCGAGCCACTGCGGCCACGCCTCGGGTCCGTGTTCCGCCCAGTCATCGAAATATCTCGTCAGGGCCTCGCGGGCGGCGAGCGGCGGCGCGCCCATCGAATGCGAGACGAGCCACGTGTTGCGATCGAGGCCCGCGAAGCGCGAGCGGAGCGCGGGAGAAATTTCGAGTGTTTCGATCATGTCGGTTCGTCCTCGCTGCCGAGCAGCGTGCGCACGTCCCACAGTTCGGGGAAGAAGCGTTTGCTCAAGGTCGTTTGCAGGTAGCGCGCGCCGAGCGAACCACCCGTGCCCATCTTCATGCCGATCATCCGCTCGACCATCAGCACGTGCCGGTTGCGCCAGAGCAAGAGCCGCTCGTCGAAATCGATCAGATCTTCGAGCAGCAGATAGACGTCGTAGTGCGCGGCTTCGTCAACGTAGATCGTGCGGTAGGTTTCGAGCCGCTCCGCCGGCGTTGCGGCGGCGAACCCGCGCGTGGTCAGAAACGCGTAGACGACGTCGGGCAGGGTCGGCTCGGCGAGCCGGCGCTCGAGCCGCAGCCGCTCGGCGCTGGTGGGCTCGAGAAAGGTGAGATAGCCGGTCTTGGGGATCCCGCACAGGAACTCGACCTCGCGAAACTGCGCCGATTGAAAGCCGCTGGCCGGGTTGAGGTTGCTGCGGAAGGCGTTGAATTCTTGCGGCGTCATCGTCTCGAGCACGTCGACTTGGTGTTCGAGTAGCCGTTGGATCGCCCCGATGCGGCGAAAGTTCTTGCCGACCTTGAGCAGATCGCTCGCGCGCAGATTGCGCATCGCGGCTTCGATCTCGTGCAGCATCTGCTTGAACCAGAGCTCGTACACCTGATGGATGACGATGAAGAGCATCTCATCGTGGTGCGGCGGGTCGCTCTGCGGGATCTGGAGCGCGAGGAGTTCGTCGACGTGGAGATACGAGCCGTACGTCAGCGCCGGCGGGGGAGTAGGCACACCCCTCCTTTCGGCAGGAGGCGCGCCGCGACCACTTCCGGGTCGCCGGGCGGTCGAGCCGCCTCTTGCTTCCCGTGCTCTCACTCCCGGTACCCGCTCAACCGAGCGTCACGTGAATGCCGCGCGATGCGTGGGCATAGTCGTCCTTGCTCTTTACTTTCTTTCTACCACCGGAGTCTGAACACGATGACGAAACTGCCCTCGATTGCTCTGAGCCTCACGATGATTGCCGGGCTGGCCGCAGCGGCCGGCGCGCAAACCGTGCCCGCACCCGCGCCCGCGCCCGCGCAGCAGACGACCACGCAACAGACCACGACTCCCGACGGACAAACGACGACGACCGTCACCCGCACCTACGTGGATAGCTCGTGCGGAACGTGGCAAGCCGATGCCTGGGTTCCCAACGGCTCCTGCGCCGCCGATGCGACCGCCCATAAGCACGAGCGCCTTGCCGGTACGATCACGGCGGTGCAGGGCCACTTGGTGACGATCCAGTTGACCGGCAAATCGGTCGTCGTCAACGACCAGCCCGCGCTCATCGACAAGATGTCCGGCCGCGTTGCGGTCGGCCGCCAAGTCGTCGCGCACGGTTACTGGGACAACGGCACGTTCTACGCAACCGCCCTCACGACGAGCACCGCCGCCGTCAGCGGAATGTAGTTCGCCCCGGGAACGGGCTGTGAGAGCGCAGTCCGTTCCCATTTTTCTTCCGAAACAATACGGAAAATAAGGTTCGCTTAAGCAAGCCTTCACTCACGGTTTGCCTTGACGCGGCAGCCTAAGAGGCAACGATACCCGATCGCCACTCGAGCGGAGGTTTTCTTGCGTCGGATCTTGGGCGTCTTTGCCATTTTGTCGTTCGCGCTTGCCGGATGCAACGGCGGGAGTACCGCCGCGGTGCCGCAGGCCGCGCCCAGCACCGCACCGGCTCCCACAACGATCCCGGTCAGCGCGGGATCATCCGTCGCACTGCCGGCCGCGAACGGCGTCTCGGGAACGTTTGCGATCGCCTCGGGTGCTCCGGCGGGTGTCACCATTGTCGCGACCGCTTCGTCTACGGCTCCGACGAACGCGCCGGCACCCTCCGCCGTTGCGCGCAAGACGCAAGCACTCGTCGGAGTTACCGGAATCTACTACGTGAAGTTCACGGTTTCCGGAACGCTGCCCGCGAGCGCTCTCACGAGCGAGACTATCTCACCGGGCTACACCCCCGTGAGCGGCACCGGCTACTACGCCGAATTCGACGACATCACGACCGCGCCGGCGACGAAGCTGCTCAGCGCCGGCCCCGGCACGATTTCCGGTACGACCGTGACGATCGCGAACGCCGTCGCGGGCACGGGCGGCGCGACCTCGACCTCGTTCCTCGCCGGTCATACCTATCTCTTGCAAGTGTACGAGACGAGCGCGACCCAGGGTCAGCAAATCGCTTCGAGCCCGATCTCGCACATCATCATCGTCACGATGGAAAACCGCACGCCGGATAATCTCATGGGCAACATGACGCTCGTGAAGGCGCTTGCCGCCAAAGGTGCCGTCAACATCAAGGCCCAGGGCGGCCCGGCCGTCGGCCTCGAGTCGCCGACCGATCCGGATCATAGTTATCCCGCGCTGATCGCGGAGTGGGACAACGGCAAGCTGGACGGCTTCGCGAACGACGAGCTCTCGCCGTCGCCCGGCGCGGCGGATATTCCGCCTTCGTATTTCGTCGCCGGCGGCGGCCAAGCCGATTTCATCAACGGCACCGTACCGGAATCCGAAGTCTACGTCTACGAGTCGCTGATGGAAACGTATGGTTTCTCCGACGACTTCTTTAGCTCGCGGCTCGTGCCGTCGTTCCCGGGCCATCAATTCATGGTCGCCGGACAATCCGGCGGATCGGACGATCCGAACTCGAACGTCTGGGGCTGCGACGCGCCGCCGAGCCCGTCGCCGCTCGTGACGAGCTTCAGCGCGAACGGTACCGAGGCTCCCGGACCGCTCGTCTCACCGTGCTTCACCTACAATTCGCTCGCGACGCTGCTCGACTCGAAGCAGATCACGTGGCGGTATTATACGGGCGCGCCGCAAACCGACGACGGCAACATCGACGCCTACGGCGCGATCTCGCCGATTCGCTACGGCCCGGACTGGCAGAACAACATCTCGATCCCGCTCACGAACCTCACCTCGGACATCCAGAATTGTAATCTGCAATCGGTGTCCTACATCAACGCACCGGCGTTCGCGTCCGATCACTCGGGCACGCTCTCGGCCGGCGGCCCGGGCTTCGTCGGCGATCTCTACCTCCAACTGATTCAGACTCTGCAGAACGCCAACGCGAATTGCCAGTATTACAACAACACGACGATGCTCGTGACATGGGACGACGCCGGTGGCTGGTCCGATCACGTGGCACCGCCGAAGGATAGCGTCGGCAACTCGTTCGGCTTCCGCGTGCCGTTCATTGCGATCTCGCCGTACATCTCGACGGGTTACCTCGCCGCGACGGCGGGCGAGAACGCTTTCGTACTCGATCAGATCACGGCGAAGAGCGCGACCACGTTTTACGATTTCGGCAGCATCCTGCTCTACATCGAGGACAACTTCAACCTCGGCGCCGGCGCCCTCGGCACGCGCGACCTCGACGCGCTCAACCGCGGCGGCGACTTCACCCCCGTTCTCTTCAACTACACCCGCAAACCCATCCCCCCGCTCAGCGGCCTCCTCCTGACGAGCTTCAAACGCAACGCCGCCACCGCCGACGCCAAAGCCCGCCTCGCCTACCCCAACGAACCCGTCGACGACGACAAGTAAGGAGCCCCGGCCACCACCCGCTGCCAAAGACGCCGCACGCGATCCCACGTGCGGCGCCTTTTCATCTCGCACCGAATAAACCCGAGCCCCGAGTCCGCGAGTGTCCGAGCCCCGATTCCGCGAGTGTCCGT
>Ga0209208_10008006_pt1 | contig 14179 bp, 11 predicted proteins | sample S1TSphfallax_3_FD_187694 | JGI IMG/M metagenome (GOLD analysis project Ga0209208, IMG submission 187694) | Host-associated microbial communities from peat moss isolated from Minnesota, USA - S1T2_Fd - Sphagnum fallax MG (SPAdes) (version 2) | ecosystem: Host-associated > Plants > Peat moss >...
ATCACAACTTTGGGGCCTGGGAAATTTTAGGATATGATTTTCAGGACATGGTTTTCAGGACTTGGGATCTCAACTTTGGGGCCTGGATTTTCACACTCGCAGTTTCCAAGACCGAAACCTAAAAACTTTTAGGACGTGACTTTCAAGATGTGGGATCTCAATTTTGGGACCTGGATTTCACACAAGGGGCTTCACAGTGGCCTTCGGCCATGGGCACCCATTAGTTCAAATGTAGTTGCACCTTATGTGCAACTCTCCTTGCAACTACAATGTAACTAATAAAAATATGACACATGTTTAAAAATTGGACAACTAGCTTGTGGACATGTGTCATTAATTAATTATTTTTGTGTTTTCAAAATAAAAAATTTCATTGGATTAATCTCAATCATTAAAATTTATGCCACTAAGATGATGACACATGGCACACCATACAACGTTCATTGACCAAATTGACACATGTCCATTTTAAAACACCAATTATATGGTGACACGTGGAAATTAAGGCCCACTAATTTTTTAATATTAATTAATTAAATCTAAATCGTCCAATTTATGGCTAATAAGATGTTGACACCTGTTGTCTAGGTAGGTAGGTTATTATTAAACCTTATTAGGTAAATAGGCTTACTTAGGTATGTAAGTAGGTTGAACATAACTAGTTTTAGGCAATATAAATAAAATTAGAATAATTCGATTTTACTTTTAAAATTAACCATTTCATAAAGGTCATGTTTTTTTAATTCATTCATCCCCAATGGCATTTGATGTTTTGTTACTACATAATTATTGCTCCTAGTTATATACTAAGCCAAATAGAAATGGAAGGCAAAGGATATGGGATAAAAAATTCCATTGCAAACCTCATGAACCAACTTAGTTGCATATCAGATGCAACTAATGTATTAAAGTATAGCAGCCAAGGGAGGGTTTTGTTGATTTTGGTGTCCAAACAAAACTTGAAGCCCTTCTCTTGGTGCATCTAACACAATAATAATCGTCAAAAATGGATTAGAAATGAGAAAGTTATGGTCCCCCAAAGTAAAAGGGGTCAAAAATTCAAAAAAGACCATTGAACACTACAAAGGCCGATTCTTAAACACCCAAAAAGTTCCTTTTATGTTGGTTTTTTTGCTATTAAATTACCAAAATGATTTGTAAAACTTCAGTTGGCGCTTTTATAGCACTTTAAATCGTTTAAAATGAATAAGAAATAAGAAAGTTATGAGGTTTGAAAGTAGGAAGGGTCCAAAGAAAAGAAAAAAAAACACGTTTTGTAACTTGGAAAAAAACTTCTTTTTCTCATTTTTCATGTTTTTCTTCTTGTTAATTTTTCATTACTCCTTGTTTTTTGCACTTCAAAGATGATTGTAGGATATTTTTAATAATTATAATTACTTAATGAAAATATGATATTTACATTATTATCTATCTTAAACTAGTAATTAGCTTAAGATGTTTATGTACTTATAGGCTAATTCGTGTAGCCTATTTACATTAATATTTTAACATAAATAATTAAATTTAAATATATAATACCTATTATATATATATATATATAATTGATTATAATTATAATAGACACTTAATTGATAATTATGAACATTTATAATAAATTTTAATATTATCATATTAATTGATTTTGAATAATTTTTTGTTTAATCAAATTTACATTTTCTGAAAAATATTCCAAATAAAATAGAATAAAAAAGTTTTACTTGCCAAACTTGTTTTAATAATATTTTTTTTGGCAAACAAATTTGCAATATATATTTAAACCATGGTTTAGTTTATCTTAAATTTAATTTAACATAATTTAATTTAACCGTAATAAATATATTTTTATTGATTTTAGTCATAAATAATTTAGCCTAATTTAATTTAGCCATAATTATTTTGGCCTAATCTATTTTAACCATAATTAATATAGTTTAATTTATTTTAGCCATAAATAATTTAACCTGACTTAATTTAACCATAATTATTTTGGCCTAACTTAATTTAACCATATCTAATTTACCGTAATTTAATTTAACCATAATTATTTTAGCCTAATTAATTTAACCATGGTTAGTTTTAGTGTAATTTAATTTAGCCATAAATATTTTAGCCTAATAAAATTAGACATGGTTAATTTTAGCCTAATTTAATTTAGTCATGGTTGTTTAACTTTTTTGTTTATTTAACCTAGGTTAGTTTAAGGTAGCCTAAATTAACATGGGGTTAACCTTAGTACTAAAGGCACAAAATATTATTATACATAGCCTATGTAGATATATTAAGTATAATAATTTAAATATGTATAAGTTGAGACCATTATTTTTATGAGATGTGTCCATGTTGTGCACGTTAATTGCACACACAACCGTATGGCTGAAAAATTATACAATACCAAATTCATAGTTGCAAACGTGACCAAGATAGTTGCAAATGACAACTAATTGCATGCAAGTTGCATAGTGATTGGTTGCAAAAAACAGAACTTCTAATAGTGTGAGGACCTAGTTCAAGGAAACTTCCATAGAGGCTTCCATGTGTGCATTAACCAAGGAAGCTTATTGAAGCTTCCTAGTTAATAAAAAACTAAGAGTTAATTGAAAGTTAATAATGATGCAAAAGATGATGTAGGTGAGTATGTTGGTGCAAGTGATGATGCAAGTAATGGGTGATGGTGGTGTTGGTGACTGTTAAACAAATGGCTCCGATTGTAAATGATTAAAACTATAACTAACTGCATGTGTCAATTTTCTCATGGGAATCAATGAATCCAACAATAATATGTTGAATATGGATTAAGATCCATAGGTAGAAAAGGTGGTACATTGTTACACCACATCAGGTATGGCAAGTAAGGTGTACAACTTTAGGTTGTCTTCTTGTAAATGGTGTAATAAGTAGTTAATTATTGGTTAATTAATATTGCCCATTGCCCAAACATAATTGTGGTCAAGGTGGTTGCACAAGTACATCGATGTGTATTGATGGTGTGCTTAGAACAATAAGTTGTAAAGTTTTCGTGATCTTTTCTTTCATCAATCATTTGAATGTATCATCCACAAAAGGCCACAAAGGGACAAATTTTAAACTCATGACCAATTTGTTAACAATATGCAAATGTTGCAATTTCAATAGTGGGATGTACACTTGGAACTAATGTGATTTGTTGAATCAGTGATCATTCAACTATTCCCATAACAAGTGTAACTAGCCAAACATGATGGTTTAATGGTTGTGTTTGTTAGATAACAATAATGTCTGTGATTACTTCAACTAGTTTTACATGTGGTTGAAAATTATCTATTGTGAAGGTCTTCATTCCAAGTTATGTAGTTATTCCAATTGATTTAAAAGTTAGTTGCGTTCCAACTTTGAATATGTTATGGTTGGATTCAAAATATGAACTGGTTTAGAAATGTAATATCCAGCAACAAATGTTGATTGTGATGGTATAGTAGCCCTATGAATATAATATTATTGAATTGCATATTGCCACCTCTATCCTATAAAAGTTATTTCATTAGTATTTTGAACATGTGTGGTTTGATTTCCACCAAGTTGTGCATTTGGCCTTGGTTGTTAGGACAAATGTTGGGGTGTCAAAAAATGATCAACTAAAGGTACTTGTGGTTCCTTCCATTCTTCCTATTATGTTCATATTTAATAAAGAGGTATATTTATTGTCACTAGTTGTTGTGAACATCAACAAGTTGAATTCCTTCGGATTAGGAACATGGTTGTTCTTGTGGTAGTATTATCTTGGGCACAAGTTGTCACAATGCAAAGATCTCCAATTGCATTTTAAAGCCTCTTATAATTACTTTCAACATATCTAAAATAGGTAGACATATTAATTCTTTAAATCTTATTGATCAACATTTATTTAATATCAAAAATTAATTAAATTTCCTTTTAAAAAACATAGAAATCAAAAAGTTTCTATGAAAATTTTAATATTTTATTGACTATGACTACGTCAACATACAAACAAGATCTTTAAAAAATTGCCTCAATGGTATAAAATGAAAATAAAAGATTATAAAACTTTCTTCTATAACCATAAATTATACATGAAAATGCCTACAATTTTGATCCACTATGTGGTCACTAAATGTTAACGATTTTTTTAAAATGCCCATCAAATTAGTTGAATTTTTTCTTGTATTTCAATAATAAATTTAGAAAAATAGCAACATGTCCATAAATATATATATACACACATTTCTAACTCAATGCACTCAAATTGCAATCAAGAAATAAAAATTGAAATTAAATGTATCATTTTCCATTATAAGTTTTGTTAAGGGATTAGGTAGATTACATTGTTTTTGGATGTACAAGGCATTACAAATAGGGATTGGCCATTGGACATTGGCATTTGGAATTTTGAATTCTTGTTTAATTTTGATACGAATTGATGGTGACCACCTAAAAGAAAGAGTTTTGGGAAAATGAAGAACATTCGTAGACACATAGTTTTGGAGCAAGGATATAGATGTAGGTACTTTGTAGTAAGAACTACAATTTTTTTTTTTTAATACTACAAATTTAATTTTTGTTGTTTGATTACATTATAATAGAACATGGGATTTTTTGTTGTATTTTAAAAAAAATTCAATAAATAAAAAATACAAACTTCTATAATGATTTCCATATTCAAATTATTGTGTGAACTTTTTGTAGTAAAACAAATTTCATGAAAACGAATTGTAATTTTTTTAATGGTTTTTTACATTGTATTCTGAAGTACAAATTCAGTTTATCTGAAATAACCATGAATCTAATGTTTTAATGGACTATAGACATGTGTGTTTATAATAAGTATAGAAATTATGAATGTGTGAATATATTTCTAGTGTGAATCTATTCTTATAATAAGTGTGGAATAGTTTTAGAGGAATTTAATCCACATCTACCATTTAGCGATCGTCTTTTGGGGAATTTTTTTTGTTTTTGTTATAGGAACAAAAGGGTTTTCTGCATTTTCTGTTTTTTATACTATAGATGAGGGTGTTCAAAAGAGTGGTTTAATTTTCAATTTAAATTTAAAAAGGTATGTTAGAAAGTACTAGAAGTCTAAGTGATTGATGTTGTAAGAACTGCGGAGCAATCTACAAACTTTGAAGAAGGATTGTGAAACAAGATGAATTAAATGGTGACTTGGAATTTATAACGATAATTGGATTTAGAAAGCAAATTGTCAAAATCCTAAAAGAGACACAAAAAAAAATCTTGCAAATGGAGAGGAGTATGTGAAAATTACAAAAACCCCATATTGGAATCTAATATTCGACACATGAGTTTTGAAAAAAAAAAAAAAAAAAAACCTACATGACACATGTCATTTTTACCACAAGAGGTGGTAAGGCATGAATAATGGATTGGTGGTCTTCATAGAAGGCACAATTACATATGACAAATTCCATTGAGAGAAATGTAGTTGAATACCCACCTAAACAAGTGGGTGCAATATATTTCTTAGCCACAATATGTGGTTAAAAGTTACAAAGATTAATACGAAGTAGGGACTTTTGTAATACATGGTCAATTGTAGGAAATCTCAAGTCCAAAATTGATGATTAACTGAGGAAAGGATATTATAGGAGGTATACAATCCAAGTTTGTGTACCAATTTGCATCTCCAAGTTATTATGAACTAATGGAAAACTAGGAGGTGGAAAAAAAACACCAATATTGATTATTTGAGGAAATTGGGGAAAACTACCTAAGATCATCTGAGTATGAAGAAGCATAGGTGAATGTGTTGGATGAAGTACCATAGTCATACTCATATCAAGGAAATCTAGAGTTGGATCAAACAAAGTACACAATCGAAACTAAGGATCATGAATTTGTGGATTTGGAGGTAGTTAAATTAGTTTCAAGAATTTGTGCATTTTGTGAGGAAGGACATGCAATCATGGATTGTCCTTTTGGGCCTTTTCACATTAGAATGGCCATTGTTAGACATGTGGAGTTATAGAATGTGGCAAGAGCATTAATGGATTAATCACAAAAGTAGGAACTAGGAATTCTTATAGTCCAGAATAAATTGAGAAGCATGGAGTTGGGAGGTTAATTAGGAGGCTACATGGTTGTCACCCATAGTAGTAGTACCCAAGAAGAAAGGCAAACTAAATATATATATATAAATTTCAAAAAACTAAACGTAGCCACAAAGAAGAATCCATACCCATTACATTTTATAAATGAAGTTATAAACACAGTAGTAGGGTATGAAGCGTATTCCTTCTTAAATGGGTATTCAAAATATCATCAAATTTTTATAACTCTAAAGGATAGATGCAATACTATATTTGTTACAAACGAAGGAACTTTCATATGGAAGGTGATGTCATTTGAAATTAAAAATGGACCTCCAACATATCATATAATTGTTACCAAAACATTAAAGAATATTTGGACAATTTTATGAAGATATTTTTAGATGACTTTATAATGTACAATGACATGGACAGTCATCTACAAAAGCTTATATTATGTTTTCAAAAATGCAAAAAATATGGCATTAGTCTGAATCCAAACAAATGTGCATTCATGGCATTTTTAGAGATGATCTTGGGTTTTATTGTTTCTAAAGAAGGGAAACTAGCAAATCCAAAGAAAATACAAGTAATAATAAACATGCCACCACCTCAAACTCCACAATAGATTGAAGTATTTAATAGTATGGCATAGTTTTACAAATTTTTTATCAAAAACTTTGTTGCTATTATGGCATCTATTACTAAATTAACTAGAAAAACATAAACTTTTCTTTGGATAGAGGAATGTTAGAAGGCTTGGGAGTTGATCAAACAAAAGTATATTGAAACACCAATAGATATCACCAAATTAGCAAGTGAAGTTTCATGTTCATATAGAGGCATCATTATTAATTATAGGAGCTATGTTGTCTTATAATTTGACACGAAAGAGTGATCAACTATTGGTGTATGATTCTAGACTTCTAAACATAATAAAACAAAATTATATCACAACACAGAAAGGGAGGCTTTAGCAATGGTTTTTGTTTTGCACAAGTTCAAACATTATTTGTTGGATAATAAGTTTGTCTTTTAGGTAGATCATATGGCATTAGTCTATTTGGTCAACAAACGACAAATTTCATGGAGAATAGTTAGGTGGTTGTTGTTGTTTTTAGAATATGACTTCACAATAGTGTATGAGCTAGGCAAATTTCATGTAATTGTAGATGCATTGTCAAGACTACTAGACATTACAAAACCTAAAGGTGTGCCTGATCAAACCACAAATGCAAGTTTGTTTTACATAGAGCTTGAATGGTTTAATGATGTAAAAGAATTTTTGAGAACATGACAGATTGAAGGAAAATTATTTGTACAACAAAAGTAGATATTGGTCAAGAAACTAGAACCTTTCACATTAAAGAATGTTGAATTGTATGGAATGGGTCAAAACAACAAACTACAAAGATGTTTAACAATTATTGAAACATAGACAGTGATGAGAGAACTACATGAAGGACAATCAAGAGGTAATTTTGCAATTGAAATTATGTAGAGGAGGATATTATATGCGGGATATTGGTGGCCAATTCTATGCAAAAATGTGAATGATTACTACAAATATTGTGATGCATGCCAAAGAACAAGAGGATTGGCAATTCAAAGTCTTGCAAAGTTGGTCATGAGTCTTCCAGAGGAACCATTTATGAAATGGGGACTTAATTCTGTGGAGGCAATTATGCCAATAGGTAGATATACAGGAAAGAAATACATTCTTGTAACCATGGATTATGCTACCAAGTGGGTGGAAGCAAGATCATTGAAAACTAATACTGCAACAATAACAACAAAAATATTATATGACTACATATTAACCATGTTTGAATGTCCTTTGATTATAATCATCAATCCGGGAGTTCATTCCATTAATGATGTTATCAAGTATTTGACAAATCATTTTTTGTTAAAACATGTGAGTTTTACAACCTATTATCTTCAAGGGAATGGGTAGGCTAAGTCTACTAACAAGGTACTTGGGACTCTTTTGACCAACTTAGGCGATGAGAATAAAACAAATTGGGATGAACATCTTTCAACAATGTTATTTTCATACAAAATTGCATACAAAGTAACAATATGGTATACATTATACCAAGTAATGTAATACATCCATTGATGCCCATAAAATACATAGTGCTAGTTACTAGTGGCAATTAGAAAGATAATACTTTAGTGAAAGTTTTAACTAATAGAATTTCAAAATTAGAGAAGTTGCAGGAGGCTAGTATGCAAGCTACAAAAAATACTGGCATTCAATAGTGGAATGAAACATTATGGAGTTGGCAAAAGAATCCAAAAAAGTAGTTCAGTTTTGGTGATTATGTTTTGTGGTTTCCAAAGGGAAATAAATCACACCTAGGGAAATTCATTAGGAAATGGTTTGGACCATATAGAGTACAATGTGTGTTGCCAAATAACATTGTGTTATTGGTGATAGTTGAAAATTTTGAGACTAATCTTGTGATGGTCAATATGAATAAACTAAAACCATATAAATACATGGAATTTGAAGTTTACAAATATAAAAATAGATGCCAATATATTAGGAATATAATGGAAATGGATTTTAGGAGTAGGATTTTGATACAGAAGTGGAAGATGAAAATTGTGTAACATAAAAACCACAGATGCAGGGCAATGAAGAAGAAGAATAGATGGAAGATCTTGAGGTCAAAACAATATTGACTTCAAAACTTCAGATGATCATTGTAGAAGCCATAAATTTGTGCTTCATAATGAAATGGACCATGAAATACATAATGGAGAATTTATGATACAAAAAATTGAAATTGGTATATTGGTGGTATTAATTGATTCAATAGATGTATTGGCACAATCATCAAATGTATGGGCATAGTTGGTAAAAAAGGTACAATGATAACAACGTGGAATCAATAGAGCTAACCTAGGAGGACTCTGGATGCAGAGCAATCAAAAGAGGAGATTTGAGGTGTTCATTCACAATGACGAGGTGACATGCTTTCACATGGCTTTACAAGGGACACAAAAAATGATAGTGATGGGCCATTGTAATTTCAAGGATGAGGTGTTAATTGAAAGATTGTGCGAGCTCAAAAAATGAATAGGACGGGTAGGAAGCTCAAGGAAAAAAGTAAACAAAATAATCGTCAAAAGGTTTTTTCATTTATTGTAGGAAGTTGTGTGTTTTTTTGAAGCTTTGAAGTTCGCAAAAACATGAGTGCGAAGTGCGCAATTGAAAAATTATAGAAAGTAGCAAAGGAGAAGGAAACATAAAAAAGTGAGCATAAATGAAGATAAGAAGAGGAAATAGAAATGTTGAAGAAAAAAAAACAAAAGAAGAATTGAAAAGAAGGGGGAGTCTTGGAGTGCTAAACATTCAATTAATAGCAATAAAGTTGCCATTGATTCATCATCATTTTTGAATTGTGAGGAAGGAAAACAATACCATGAAAAAATGCAAATTGCACATTCTATAATTCAAGATATATACATGTTAGGAACATCTACAGTATAATTATCTTGAAGATGGAAAAGAGGTCATAGTTCAAGTAAGTAAACAATACCAATAACTACACTAGTGGATCTCGTATACATTCAAGAATCAGACGAAGAAAAAGGTGTGGAACAACGATCTATGGAAGAATAAGCAGCACAAAAAGACAAAAATAAAAGTACTTGAGGCAAGAATGCAACCATTGAAAGAAATGCAACTGAATGGGATGGAGATTGACATGATTGTACTAAAGGTTATAAATGTGAGGAAATTAACAACCATCGTGGATAGATCAACATTATTTAAAGAAAATCATGTTTCATTTTGAGTTTAACTTTTAAGGTGTCATAAAACATGAAAATTATGAAGACCAAAATTTTCCCAAAGTACATGAAAACAAAGATAAATTATGGCAAAAACAAGCCTATATTTAATTATAAACACAAAACATGAAAAACAAAATATACACATGTTAAACAAAAGGCAAATATAATTTTATTATAATAACATGTGAAACCATCAACATGAAAAGAAATGAATAAGGTTATTGTTTAATATCATAACAAGAATTAATGTTGAACATTATAAAGTTAATGTGAACCTTTGTTGTGAATAATAAACAATAGAGAAAAAAATCTATAAGGACATTTAAGAAATATGTTTGGAAAATTTTAAAGGATCTTTAAGAAATGTGCTTGGAAATATTTAATTTAAAAAAATCCTTGAAGGATATGTTTACAAGTTATAGAAAATGTAATTTTAATTACATTTTTCTTAAATAATAGTTGATAGGAGCTTTTAAACCATGTGATTAACAAACAAATTTAAAAGGTTATTTAGTAAAATAATAATAATAAGTTTAGTTGATAAAATTTTATGAAAGGTTGATGATATTATAAAAGGTTCCATAATCCATTGGATAATATAAAAAAATGTTAGAAATGTCACCCTTTAATCTTGATAACACAAGTTTTGACCTTAATGTTTTGTTAATCCATTTCATGTTCAACTTTCAATAAATTTATTTAGTTCTTTATGAAGTCTAGATAATCTTCTTCAAGTTTTATTTATTTTGTTCTTGATAGGTCCTACCTTATTTATACCATTTTGAAGACCTAGTTTGAAAAAACTTCTATGAAAGCTTCCATATGGTCACCATCTAAGGAACTTTTTTGAATTTAAAAAAATAAAATAAATGAATTAAAAACGAATTATAATGAAATTACAACTTGGTCATTGAACTTGATCCATTATGGATGAAAAATGAATGTTTGAAAAGATGAAATTCAATGTTGTTGGCCAATGTTGCCATCTACGACATAAGGTTATACCTCTTTGATTTGTTCATCCCAAATGATATTTGCTTATTTCTTGTGTCTTTAAACACTAGTAATGCACTTATTTTAAACTTTGGTTAAGGTGTAACATGTTCAAGCTACAAATGAAATATAAAAAAATTGGTTCCCAAGTTTTGTTTTCATTGGACATGTACATTGATTATTTAATCCCCACCACACTTATATGGAAAAATTTGCAATCATTGGTTTAGTTTAATTTCTTTTTATTATGGTTTGAATTCTATAGATTTTTCACCAATTTGCTCTTCCTTCCAAACAAAAAACCACGCACATGCATCAAACATGTTTAATATCTTCGATTATTTGCTTTTCCATTCAAGAAAATCACACATAATGATACAATCTCTATTCACACAAAACAACAAATAGAAAATTTATAATGAAAATAATTCAACCTTACAAATTGATCCATCTACACCATTAGGGTGAAAATTTGAAGAGCATATATGTTATGTATTTTACAAAATCATGATGTTTCATCTCTTCAACTACATTGAAGAAATATATTGAAGAGTTATATCAATAATGTGATGAAGTCATTGTGCAAGGTAGCTACTCAAAATTTAAGAAACTAGGGAAACATAATTTTCATAAAGAACATTATGATTTTTATTAGATGTAAGGGATGTAAGGTAGGATAAACCTTTGAAATGAAAGGGTTAAACTAACCTCCTAATAATTTGATCATAACTTGCAACTAAATCTATGAAATTGAAAAAAACAATTCCTAGGGATAAGTTATTCCTTAACATTTAACTCCTTTTAACTACAATGACATGATATTTGTGAATGAAATACAACTAGAATTAAGGTTGGTTTATTTATTTTATCTATTCCTTGTATCACTTTGAAATGAATTCATTGTTAAGCTAAATTCACACTAAGGTGAAAAAAAAAAAAAAACTAAAATAATAAACAAACCCCAATATAATATTATTCACACAAAAGGGGGAAACTTGAGTTGGCAAATGACATTGTGCTAATGTTAAAAGAGGGATAAATGTGTTGGTATCAAATTAAAGTGAAATAGTAAGATTAGTTTGGTCCCATATTTCCTTTTATTCACAAAAGCTTTTAATGTTGTTCTTGGCAACACACTAATTTTTATGTGAAAGAACAAGAAATTTCAGCCTTTACATTATGCTTGAAATTTTTTTAGGCAACATACAAATTCCCAAATTATGCAAAAAATTAAAGTGTCATGATTTTTTTCAAAGTGCCCAAAAATGTTTAGGTATAAAAAAAATAAAATCCAACCTTTTTAAGATGCCTAAAATTAGTGAACAACGTAAATATTCCCAAAATGCCCAATTTTTTTGAGCATTTGGACTTTTCCAAAGTGCCAAAAAAATTTGGGCAACAAGAAATGTTTCTTAACATTTGTATATTGAAATTTTTTGGAATTTACAAATGTGTAACTTCCCTTCTAATTCATTTTTGGTTACTCTTAGTTCACTTCTAGTCAACTTTTAGTTAATTCTTAATCCACTTTTGGTTCATTCATAGTACACACATGGTTGCACATGGGCGCACATGTAGGTTGGAGTTAAGTGTTTAATGGGTATAAGTATAGGTAAAATTGCCCATTATCTTTAATTTATTTAACACCAATTTTGGTTACATTTATTGTAATAACCTTGTTTAATTTTTGTATATTCCTTGATATAAAATCTTGTTGGATTCTTGTTTTACATGTGTTGTGTTTTTGTTTTTGTTCTTCTTATTGAACATGATTTGGCTTTGAAACTAGGCTTGCTCTTGTTTTTGTCTTAGTTTTAAAATCTTGTAAACTTGGTTGTTTCATGCCTATGATAGTTCCTCCTTTTAAAAATAATTTCCTTTTGATCATGCTTTTGGTCTTTTCCTCTTGATGGTGTTTATTTTTAGTCCTTTCCTACTTAATCTAATTGTGTTTTTCTAGTTTTATCTTATTTTAGCTTGAATCCTCCTATTCTTCTTGTTGGTCTATTCATTTCAAGGTAGTAACTTTGATGGTTAACACCTTTGGGCCTATTGTCGAATATCTGCCTATTATCAAACCTCTCAATGAGAAGTTGTGGATTTTAGCTCATGCCCATGTACATGCATGGATCTACTTATAAGCTTGCCCAAAAAATTGATGAAATTTATCATCCATTTCGTTCATAGTTGCTAAAGCCCTAGGTTGCAACAAATTATATTTTAGCACATTTTTCAATAATTGTTTGAACAATTTGATTTGTTATAAACCCCATAGTTGTTATTTTTATAAAAAAAATCTTTCATTCATTTTGTTCTCCTTTTGAACAATTATTTATTTTATAATTATTTTTTCCATGGTTTTTTTTACACCTGATATCTAAATATTGATTAGATGTCATAACATGTGATGGAGAATAATCAATTAATGGCTATCTTCCCTTTGTTTATTTTATAAATAAATGGGTTAATGAAAACAAGTTGTGCATAAACATGGATTCTTAGGTTAGATTTAGTGGAATATGCAAACTATTTTATAACACATCAAGGCTATCATTTATGTTTACAACATGAATTTTTTTTTGTTGTTCCTCAATCATAGTAGGGTTATGAAACATATCTACATAGTTCATGTTGAGACATGTTAGGTAAATCTTCAATTGTTGTTTGAACAATTTCATTTATATGCATAAATTTTGTAATTGTAATTTTTTTCCCCCAATATTGATTATGTTCAACTTCATCTTTTGTTATGAAGTCTTCATTTCCTTGATCATTGACACTTGTTGCAGTGTATATTTGTGAAGGTTGAATATGGTTGTCCATTGCCTTGGAGTTGAAAGGCCATATATTTGTGGCCTTAAATTCGAACTTGATGTTCTTCTATGTAAATGATTGCTCCAAGGCATGATGTACCCATCTAGTTAATGTTATTTTGTTTGGTTCCATGTGATTGCTTTTAAACATAGTTACATCCTTAACCTTTTTAAATGTTATTTTAAATGGTTTGAAACAAGATACATCTAATGGTTGTAGAACATGTGATGTGTGGGAAGGTAGGGTGACCGTGTCTAAATTTATTTCTTTTGCTTGTGATATTGCTTCTAAGGTAAGATGGTTACCATGCCCATCCATAATTAATAATTGCCTATTGATGAAGAATAATCCATTTAGAACAAACTTTTTGAAAAATAGAAAAACTCCTTGAACATGAAAAAAATCATCCATACCTTTTTTTTGCACTACCTTGTAGGTCCTTAGTTTGGAGAATTGATGTAACCATCTTGCAATTTTTTTCCTTTAAAGGTATAAAATCCCAATAGAATAAATCTTGCAACATT
>Ga0209208_10008007_pt1 | contig 14179 bp, 10 predicted proteins | sample S1TSphfallax_3_FD_187694 | JGI IMG/M metagenome (GOLD analysis project Ga0209208, IMG submission 187694) | Host-associated microbial communities from peat moss isolated from Minnesota, USA - S1T2_Fd - Sphagnum fallax MG (SPAdes) (version 2) | ecosystem: Host-associated > Plants > Peat moss >...
TGAAAATTTGTGACACTACCAAAATGTCAATCATGTTCACTACTTTCCACCCCACCAGTCAAGGAAAAAAGAAGGAAGTGATTTTACTTTTTTTTGTTTAGGTATATAAATTTGTATGCTTGTGGTGGCATTTCATATTTAGATGTATGAAAGCAAAGAAGGTGTTTTTGTAAGGTCTATATGTGTGTGTGTGTTTTGGGTTAATACATATGTTGAAGTTTGAATGTAAAGATGTGCAAGATTTTATCTACATGATTGGTATATTGTTAGGCTTGTCACCTAATCGTCAACCCTTCCCCCCCATCTTTGTTGTTGTGTTTTATGTATTAGTCTTTTATTTTTCTTCTTAGTAGCAATATCATGTTAAATGAATTTGTAGATACTCTCCTACTGTAGACTATATTGTCATCATCACTTAGGAGTAATACAAGTGCTTTTATATAGGTTTTTTATTGTCTTTATAGTCTATTTATGTGGTCAAGTAGTGTTTTCTTTATGTTTCTTCCTTTTATTAAGTATAGTGCAACATCTTTTTGGTGACTTGTACATCATAGTTTGAAAAATATTCTCTCCAAATGACCAATCATATTATGCCACATCAACTTCATGAGCTAATCCACCCCCTTAAAAGGATTGTCTTTTGGGAAAAAGTAATTGTTGGGTACCTTCTTGGGAGCTATTTACAATAAATTCTCAATTGTCCACATGTTTGATGAACAAGTAGTTGATGCCATTGTTAAGGTGAAATTGGGAAATTGTATACAATTTATAAAACATTTTTGGGTATCACTTGTATCTTTCTTGGATGTTTGAATACGTACATTTTGTTCTAAGTTTACCCTTGCCCATGACATTTTCATTTGCAATTCCATAGATGCAATCAAAGCAACTTAAAGGTTATTTACAACATCTATGTAAATTGAATTACCAAGTACAAGAATGGGGATGGATTCTTTGAAGCTTTTTTGATCGGTCTTGTGAATGGCACATTTGATATTTTAAACATGGGTTGTATTGTTGAACCTAGTTCAAGTGTGGAGTATGTGGCATTCGTGTTTTATGGGTACACATTCATGGTGCATAAGTGAGATGCATGGATAGGTTGTTTGGTTGTTGTTTTAGGGTCAATTGCAATTGAGGTTGTGACACAACCATGCACCTTAGTTGCTTTTGGCCTCATTGACAAATTGGAGCATAGATTCCAAGGCACCTTCAAAATTATGAATGCAACTAAGGTCATTTTACCCATAGTATTGGTGCAACTTGAAGTTGAACAAAATATTCAAGCACATTTTAACATTTGAAAGCTCACTTTTTTGAAAAAACGAGGAATTTTTGCTAGAAATTTGAAGCAATTTTTCCATTTGGAAAATTTTGACCCAAAAAAAAAACAAGATTGAGCCAAGGCCATATTAACCTAGAATTGTTTTATTTTTGCAATGAAGTTTGCTAGTTTTTTTTTTATACATCCATTATGAAACAAGATTCAACACATGCATGACATTAGACAATATGGATGGAAATGATGAGTTTGGATATAATTGACATGCACAAAAATTGTGTCCACATGGATAAATTTCTGACATGGAATGATAAATATCACGACCATATACGTGAAATTGATTACACAAATGAGTTGGATGAATTTTTTCCATGGATGAAACAAGCAAGTTGATAAACTTGACAACCATATGGTTAATTCTCATAACATGGACAATATTAACAAATGAATGAAATTTAACAATATGGATGAAATGACAACATAGATCTACCATTATTGACATTAAAAAAACTGGATCATAAATTACATGAATAATATATACCACACGGATACAATTAGCCATATGGATGAATTATTTTGATTATGTCAATGAAACTAGCATGGCAGATGAAACTATTATTGACAATGTGGATGAAACTTGATATGAATTATGGTTGTTTTCATTCATTATTTGTTCCATATAACAAACTACATCCATGTTATCAAATTCCATGCATGACGGACAATGGATTTTGATTATCAATTTCATCCATGTGATCAAGTATTTGATGACATTTCATCAATGTGTTGGTTGCATCAATGTGGTCAATTTGTGGATCATTTTCATTTATGTTAAATTAAATTTACATGGCCAAAATTATACCTATGTGTTCCTTTCATCCATGCAACCAAAATTCATTAGTCATCCAAAAATTATATACCATAGTACCGTGGCCACTTGACACATGTTTGTCAATTAATTAAGTAATTTCGAGGATTCCATTTTAACAAATGATATCTTACAAAATATTCCATCAGATTCTTTATTTTCCTTCAGAAAATGAATTCTGAATAAAAATAGAAAATTTCAACATTTCTGAAAATAATATAATTAGCATCGAACTGGCCCAAAGTAAACTCCAGTTACATATGTTTTATCCGTGTGGCCAATTGCATGTCAAACAATTTGCATTCGTTTCAATTCATGAACATGGTGTATTTGATGCAAGGCAAATTTCAAGTGTATTTTATATTCTATCCAAAAGATTACATTCCTCAATAAGTATTACGGTCACATTTTCATCCATGACAATGTTTCATCCAGTTACAGTATTTTCATCATTGGGCCTCAGGTGAACCGGGGGCCCAAGTTGGTAGGTACCATTGTAAAAATCCCAAAATCCATGTAATTAAATTATTTCTAAACAGTCTAAACACTTTCACCAAAGAAACTAGTTCACCTGATGTGAAACTGGTTCTAATAAGGTAAAACTTCCAAAAGTTGGATCCAATGTGATAGTTCATGTCCTTGTGGTCCAATGTTAAACCGATGAGCCGAAAGACCTCCCAAACCCTAAACCCTCTCCTTCACCAGGCTTAAAGGATTTGTGCCGATGAGCTGCTAAAGCCCTAGGGCTCACTCGGTAGTCTTTTGGAAGACCAATTGATGGATGTTAAAGCTATTTTGCTTAACATTTGTCACTTGATCTTTGTACCGATGGCCTTGGCTTAGACTTGCTAGAGCTTTGTGAGTAAAACACAATTGAAGATACATCTTCAATTAATTGTCTACTAGTATCGATGAGCTAGTAATGCCTAAGAAGCCTAATGGGTTTGCCTTTCTTTCTTAGCTCCTTGGAAGTTCTCTCATTGTCTTCACACTGCAATTTCCCTCCTACTACAAATGACCTTTGGTTAACCAACATAGCACCATAGTCAACTTTTTTTTAAGTTGCTGCCCTTTGGGGGGTTTTTTTTTTTCTTGGCCCTTTTTTTCAGCCCTGATCTCCGTGCTACCCTCCCACCTAGATACTCTACAAATCTAGCTATTCTTTTCACTTACGTCTTGTCCTCACCTACCAACTACAACCAACCTGCTTACTTGCTTACTCTTTATCCTTTGAAGGCTAAATTTTTATTTTTTGGCAAAACGTCTATCTTTTGGCAAAACTTTTTTCCTCCTTGGCTAAACCTTTATTTATTAGCAAAACCTTCATATTCCATGGTTGTTTCTCTATTTATTGGCAATTTCTTTTTTCTCTCCGACTAAACCTTTACTTTTTGACAAAGCCTTTTTTATTCCTTGGCTAAACCTCTATTTATTGGCAAAAAAATTCTACTCCATGGTTATTCCTTTATTTATCAACAAATTGTTTTTACTCCCTAGCTAAACCTTTACTTATTGGCAAAACATTTATAGTCCTTCATTAAACTTATACTTATTAACAAAACTTTTCTAGTCCATGGTTAAACCTTCTATTTTTCGGTAAAAGTTTTCTAATCCCTAGTTAAACCTTTACCTCTTGGCAAAAACTATATTTTTTTCTTAGTTAAACTTTTGTCGTTCAACAAAACCTCTTTGTTTTCTTGTTAAACCTTTCTCAGAAAAACCTTTTTTCTTGGTTAAACCTCTATCTCTTGGCAAAACCTCTACCTTGTGGCAAATGTTTTAATTTATTGGCAAAATCTCCATATTTTTTGGCTAAACATCTATTATTGGCAAAAGTTTTATCTATATTCTTGGTTAAACCTCTACCTTTTAACAAAACTTTTTTTTTGGCTAAACCTTTACCTTTTGGCAAAACCTTTATATTTTCCTTACTAACTTTTTTTACTACCTAACTAAATTTATACATCTCAATAAAAACTTTATACTTGTTCAGTAAATATCATTATTTTAAAACTAAACTTCTATGTCTTAGTAAAACTTTTATACTTTTTGGTTAAATTTCTACCTCTTGGCAAAACATTTATCTCATAATGGCTAAACCTTTGCCTCTTGTCAAAACCTCTATTTCTGCTTAGCTAAACCCTTTTTTCTTGGCAAAACATATATTTTTTAGTAATACCATTTAAATTTTTAGCAAAACATTTACTTATTAGCAAAACCTATTTACCCACATGTTATCATACCTACCTATGCACTTGCAAATAATGGACTTTGATTGCAAAAAAATTGTAACATATTGCAAAAAATATGTGTATTGCAACGGAGTTGTACATTTATTTGTAGCTTGATTCAAACTCATGGTGACAATAAGCCACTAACTTCAAATGTGGGTATTACAATTGAATTTTTTTGGCAATAATCCTTTACTTTCATTTTGGACCATATAATGCAAAATGTACTTAATTTAATTTAGCAATAGCCTTGATAAATTTAGAGTTAAAAAGACATCAAACATCTATGAATATTTGCATACAAATATTGGCATCAAGATTCATTTATTTCTTTTGAAGGTGACTAAAAAAGGTCTCAAGTTGGGCCTTCAAGTTGAAGTGACCACCTTAAAGGTAAGAGAATAAACTTTTATTTCATTATTTTATTTTATTTTTCATAATCTTTCAATTTTACTTCATCATTCACTCCTAAAATATTATTTGTATGGCATTTTTATATGTTTATATAATTATTAATTTTTATGACATTTACCATTAAAATTGTTTAGGTCTATATATAAATATTTTGGGGTAATTTGTTTTAAACTCTAAAGCTAATGCTTCCATTTATTAAAAAAATTAGTTGATTAACTTTTAAATTCAAAATATAGTTGTTATAAAACATTTTTGTATTTCATAATTTGTATATATTTGTATAATTATTAGGTTGAGAGCATTTATCATTATGATTATTTAGGGTTTTAAGTTTAAGGGTTTAATGAAATGTGTGTTGATTTATTTAGGTTGTGTTTTCAAATCAAGCTACAATTCCTTTGAACATGACATCATCCTTTAACATCAACAATATATATATAATAATTTTCTTCTTTTTTATTTTTATTTTTTAATTTAGGGAAATCAATATCCTTGGATGGTTTTAACACATTCATTAAATTCCATTAAGAATGTTTCATGTTTGATATATGGATTTAGCATTTTGGCCTCCCATAAATAGTGTAAATTTAAGGTTATAATGTCAATATTCCAATTTGCCACCCACATAGAATGTGCATGTTTAAATTGTCATGTAAGTATTGCATTTCCCTCTCCCACATATAGTGTGCATCCTTAAATTGTCATGCAAATATTACATTTCCCTCTCCCATATATTATGTAGATTAAGGTCATAATGTGGGTATTACATTTTGCCCCACATATAGTGTGCATTTTAAAATTGTCATGCATGTATTGCATTTCTTTCTCCCATAAATAATGTAGTTTGTTGACCATCACATGGGCATTACATTTAGATTATTCATGGATATAATGGATTTAATATGAACTTGTAGGTGTTGCAATTTCAAGACTACAATACAACCATAGACCATATCATATATTTTCCATATTTATCATTAAAAGTATTATGTGTGAGTATATAAGGCTTAAATGAAGGGTACAAATCAAGCACTTGGAACATGTACATTTGCATTATTATTGAATATGATAATTAACATGTAATTGAATGTATTGTAGGTATAAAATTTTGGACATTGACATCAATTTACTTTCTTGTACAATTAGTTCAAGGCATAGTTTTAAACATGAATCGTGATTCAAAATTTCAATCTATTGAGATCCAAAACCCAAGGAGGTCACCTTTTAAAACAAAATGGATTTGGTGTTGACAAAGAATGTTTGACATGAAAGGCACATAGGTCAAAGCATGGTTGGGGTACCAAAAAGGATCATTTATTTTTATATCTAGTGGACCCCCTCACTTAAACATGTTGTAACTTAATGGCACATTCATATTGAAAGTTTGATTTTCTTCAAGGATATTAAGGTACTATTTTATTCATAGCATGTCAAACTTGAACAAGTTTCTAAATTATTACCAAAGCCTAGAAAAAATTCCAAGACTTTGTCTCCTAAGAAAAAAAGTTCAAAGACTCATAATGAATGTTTAAAAAAATATTTTTGGCCCAAGATTCTTACCACAAATACCTTAAGGACTTATGTATATAAAATGTATGAGTGTGACAAAAACCAAATGCCCTATTACAATGTAAAAGGTTTTTAAAAATGAGATTTTTGATAATTTTGGGCCATTGATAAAACATGGCCCACATTGGATAAATTTCACTATTTTTTTTTCATAAATGAAAAAAGTAAATCTAAAGGGGTATATAAAATTTGGAATAAAATAATCTCATTGGATAGGAAAAAAAATGGGAAATCTAAGACAAATCATAGGAAAAATGAAAACAAAATGTGAATTTGAAAGTCCTAAAAATGAATCCTTATGTTTCAAACAAGGTACCCCAATCATGCTTGAATTCACATATAATGGAAGTTAAATGTGCATACATCTTATATACACAGGTCTCAAAAAAAAAAATGGTGAACAAAACCATGAAGATTCTTTTATGGAGTGGAACATTTATAACCAAGTACCTCCACAAGAAAATGTAAAAATGCCAACAATTTAAAACCACCCTATGTGAGAAATGTGAACATTAAACACCATCTTCTAATAGATGGAATTCATTCATAATGTTCATCCATAATGTTCATTTATAACTTTTTATTAACTTTTAGTGTCTAATGGATCGAATACATCCATAATGTTCATCCATAATTCTTACTTTATTTTAGTTAAGTTTGAGTTAATTCCCAATTAAATCATAATTAAGTTTTATTTAAGTTTTAATTAACTTTTAGTTAAGTTCTAGTTAAATATGAATTAACTCCCAATTGCATCCAAGTTGACTTTTAGTAAAATTGTAGTTAATTCTCAACTCTCCTAATTAATTCTTAATTAAGACCCTAGTTAACTCCTAGTTAAACTTTCAATTAGGAAGGTTTTCAAGAATTTTTACTTGATGCACACATAGAAGCTTCCTTGGAAGCTTCTTGAGCTAGGTCCCTGAAGGGGTATAAATAAGTAGGGTCCCTCATTTCCTTTAATCTATTCAACACTAATTTTAAGCACAATCTTACACCATAACCTTGTCATGTTCTTTTCATGTTCATGTTTACATATGTTAACATAATAAAGATCCATTTTCACATTTGTCTTGCACATTTTGTGTTTGTATTCTTGGTTTTTTTGTTGTTTTTTAATCACATAATCTTGTATTATTCCTTGTTTGAAAGTTAAACTTAAATCTTTCTTTTATCCTTTGTTATTATGGTTTTTTGTGACCATGACACCTTGGGTCCAAGCATGATTGGGGTAGCTCCTTTTGAACATTAAGGATGCACTTTTAGGACACTCAAATTCACCTTTTTCTTCACTTTTGCTATGACATATCTTAGATTACCCTTTTTTTTTCATGTCAAATGAAATAATTTTGTTCCCAATTTTATATAATCTTTTAGAATATCTATTATTTTCATTCATGAAAGTAAGAATATTATAATTTATCCAATGTGGGCCATATTCTTTTAATGGCCCAATTTTATTTTTTAAGTCACTTTTTTATTTTTTTAACATTGTAATAAGGCATTTGTTTTTGTCACATTCATACATTTTATGTACATTAATACTTAAGGTGTTTGTGATAAGAATCTTGCACCAAGATAAATTTCTTATGAATCCTTGAACTTTTTTCTTAGGAGATAGAGTATTGATTTTTTTTCCAATATTTGGTAGGGTTCTTCAAATTTGTTCAATTTAACATGCTATGCATAAAATAGTACCTTAGTAATGTACCTATCCATGAAAAAAATCAAACTTTCAATATGAATGTGCGATTAATTTACAACAATATGTTTTAAGTGAGAAAGTCCACTAGATATAAAAGGAGATGGTCTTTTTAAGTACCCCAACCATGCTTTGACCCCCTTGGTCATATTTGGTATGATGTTCTATTGTTCACTCTTTTATATGGTTCTTTTTTTAATTTCATATTGTATCAAACCTTAGGTTTTAAATTGATTACACATTTTATAGGTATGCATATGGATTAGAGGACAATAATGGAGATGCAAACGACCATCAATCAATTAGGGTTGTTTAGTTCAAGTCTCAATTAGGCGATTATACACAATGTGAAGTGGTGAAGATAATCTTTTACCATTGACCACATACATAGGCCAATGATGAACCTACACATGACAAACATGACCTTGATTTCATTGCATGACTATCTTTTTTTGCCCCGTGAATGTCACAAGCCCTTAAGGACCACATTTGAACTCATTAGCTTTAGGCTACACCGTCAAACAAATATATGACAAACATTAAACATTATGATGAACTAGAATCAATGTAAGATAAATGATGACAAGGGACAATTTCATTAAGCAACAAGACATTACCCACTTGGATCATAAACACAAAAAAAGGAGTTGGCATTTACATACAAATTTGCCATTTCCCTTCACACATGGGCATTTAATCATCTAGATGGTGTGTTTTATTTTCAAAATGCGAATGAAATTAATGGGATTCATGTCCCATTCATAATAAGGATACAAACCCCATCTCAATTGCATTCCATGATTACATTAGATAATAATGGGGCAATTTCAATGCCACCTTTGGCATCAATGATGTGAAATTTCATTCATACACATTGATGGCATTTGATGCAAATTGTATTATAATGTCAGTTGCATGAATCATTACAAGCCACCAAACATGTAATGATTTGGTGGAATGGCTAATTATTTTGAAAAAAAAGCTTCTAACAAAAAATCTTAAGTGGAAACTATCATGTTTCATTGTTGATGATATTGCATAAGAATTATGAGCATTGCGGTGAATTTTTATTTATTTTTTTTTTTTGGAACTTTTATGTACATGCAACCATTTCAAATTTCATCCCACATTCTCCATTGTAGATAATTTTATTAATTGAAATAATAATAAATTGGTATTTTATGCATGGTTAAGATGGTGTGGGATGAGGATCAAGTATCCATTTACCTTTGCACATGGCACATTTTAAAGGTTTGCAAGCTTAATTGGCATTTACATTCAATGGAAAAAATCAAGGACAATGGGGTGCCATGTGCAATATTGGACAACCTTCACACCATCATGTGCATGCCCATTGAACCATGTGAAAACATTGAAGCTTTCATGACTCATGGGAAAAAATGGTCATTGAAAACTTCACCAAACATTTACCTAATGATTCATGGATTCAATACTTTTGGACCTATTATTTCCAACTTAGTACATGAATTAACTCTCAATCCATTATTGTTGTTCCACCATGTTATGGATATCCCAAAATATTGATTCTTTGAATTAAGGTAGAAACACCAATGATCCAAACAATCCCATGTGGGTATTGTGTATTTTGTTGTAGATTTGTGAATGGTGGGGTTTTGATGAGTGCCACATTCAAACTAGGACACACAAGCATCAATTGAATCCTACCACGAGGCATTGAAAATTTGGTTTTCTTTGAAAACAAAGAGGCTTTGATGTCAACAAATTGATTGGTTAGTGTGGAGATTGACAACAACGGTTGTAAAACACTACATGCACACAACTAAAATGAAGAAATATGGGTCTAAAAAAAACAAGGTTGTGAAACACCTTGTGAAGGTAAGCATTAAGAAGGCCACATTAATCCTTCACACCCATGGGATAGATGTTTTGAACAAAATTGGCCATGCATGGGTGGTACGAAGCCAACAACATCCAAATATGACATAAGAGGTCCCATTTCCTTTCACTAAATATGTTTGTTGCACATGTGAATGGATGTTGTGTGGAAACCTATGCAAACATCAAGTTGTCGTTCTTTTTACATGTACTAATCTCCAAAAAATAAAATATCATTCAATATTGTGGGATATGGTATGGATTTAATTATGGAGGTTTTGTCACTGTGTTTATGGACCCTACCTATTTGCACATTTATGACAATGAATTTGATGATGAAGAGGCCTATGAAAATGACTCTGAATAGCCATGGGTTGTTGATATGTGTGGGCTTGTGACACCGAATGATACCTTCCCCAATGTTGAAAAAGAAAAGGATCACAACCAACCTTCAAGTTCATCCACCCCCACAAAAAAACACTTGCTTGAATGGGTGACATAATGCAAGAAATCATCAATGAAATCAAAGAAGGTGGGGTTTGACTCATAGACCACACCATATAATTGTTGCTTGTTATTGCAACAAATGTATAAAGTATTCAACTTTTCCAAGGCAAATGAAGTCATGCATCTTAGCATGGTCTTTCATCATGTTAATGATGGACTTGGCAATTTAGTGCATTGGATGAAGGATTAGCATGAGACAATGTTAGAACATGGAAATATATGTAAGAAGAGGGTTCATGAATTTAAAAAACACAACACAATGTTTCTAGTATTTATCCCCCATAATTATTTTCCATTATTAAAATGTGAATGATATTACAATTATGTCAAAATATAAAAAAATAATTTGTTGATGCATTGGTTTTCTATCAATGAACATATAGGGTTTGAAAGTTAAACTTACATTATTAAGGTTATATTGCACATATATTCTAGAACTCCCAAATTAAAATATCTCACCCAAAGTGGTGATCTACCACAAGAAAATTTAACCAAATCTAGGAAAGCCATACCATGTTAGTTAACCATTAAATTCTATGAGTTAAATATGAAAATTTTATAAAAGTGGGTATTTATTTGAAATAAAATGCAAATAGTTCTTGAACCATGTTACTTAGGATTATTTTGCAAAAAATGTACGGTGAATTTTGCTCACAAATAAAATCATTGTAATTCAATATTAATACAATTAAAATGTAAATTTTAAGGTTAAATTTTAAAAATGAGGTGTTTAAGGTAACATGATATCATTTAGTTGTTGAATTATTGACTTGTGATATTGATGTGTATTTTACAATTGAACATTTATTAATAGGTTTTGTCCTATATTAATTGACAATATACTCAAATATTATAACATGATATAAATATAATATATTATCAAACCTTTTATTTTTTATTTAGAGTTATATTTAAAATATTCCCTATTCAAGCATGCAAGTATTATATTTGGTGGAAAAGATGCCCCTAAGTAATTAGATGACAAAGGAGCAATTTTCTTACAATATTTTAATAATCAAAGCTAATTAAGTAAAAGGGGGCTTTTGGTAAGGTTACACAATGCAAATTTATGTATGTATTACAAGAAGCTTGGAAACCCTAAACCCTTGGAGTTTGGAAAAAATGAAGCATGCCCATAGGCAATGCTTAACTCTAAAAATGAGGGTATTTTTAGTTGGTTTAAGGTTTTATACTTATAAATATCTTTTGGATATATCCTATTGCATTTGGTGGACAAGATGCATCTAAGTAAACATAAATGATAAAGGAACAAGTTTTTACAATACCTAGATAATCAAAATCTATTAAATACAGGGGGGCTTTTGGTTTTTGTTACACAATATATATAGTTATAGGTATTATGACAAGCTTATTATGGTAATATTACATTGTAGAAATAATGACAGAATTACCTTTGTGAGCACCTTAATAGTGATTAGAAAACTACAATGATGTAGATATTACAAATTGGGGTTTGGGAAAAATGGGGCATGTGCATCTAAAAATGAAGGTATTGGTAATTGATTTAAGATTTTTATTTATAAATATCTTTTGCAACCTTAAACATATTAACTCAAAAATGGTTTTTGGTGAAATTACACAATTCAAATTTGTGCAAGTATTGCAATTTGGGGTTGGGGCATGTATTTATAATGTTACATAAGGTGATAAGGTAGGGTATTGCAAATTGGGAGTGCTAAAATGGGTAGAAAGTTACAAATTGTATATAAAATGAACATAATACAAAATGTTGGTGAAATACCAAAAATTCTCAACACAAGTTAAGGTAAAATGGCCTAACATTACACCCTAATGTGCACCTTCACTAAAGGAAGAATATAAAAAAATGCCCATGTTTTTTCAAGAAGTGGCTACTACTTTTATAACCTTTGCCGCATGGTGATGGGTGAAAAGTAGTCAGTGTTGAAATATGAATCAAACCACATCCACCACAAATTTCTCTTTTGTGGTATCTTGAAGCATAGGGATTAGGAAACAAATTAGTGTCATGATTCCAATGGACAATGGAAAAACAATATTAAAAAAATAGTTAGGTGATTGTAAATTTACCAGCCATGAATCATTTTTAACTCATAGTATTTACACACGACTTGCATATCTTTTTCTTTCTTGCCTTTGGTGGATTTTGAATTCTAGTTGCAAGCATTCCATGCAAGCCTAAAAGGCTTTGCATAACCAAACTTATTCACTTGTATCATTTTGGCATTATGAGGGATACACTCCATTCCCCATATAAGCATGCCAATGATACTTAACAATTTGCCAAAGGCAAACCTTACCAATAAAGGTCAACAAACCTCTTCGAAAACTTGTGCTTCAAGTTGAAGTCAATCCCATTTAGCTTCAACTTTCTTCTTTTGTTTGGTCAATTGCCTTTTTTTCACTTTGTGTTTGTTGTGGTTGCGGGTTGTTCAAAATCCAAACATTGATGGCATGGTGGTTTTGTTGCCTTGGCCCTCCAACATGAATAAAATAGCTAAATTTACTTACTTCCATGTGAAGCCCATGTTTGGTGTCCAAATGTTAGTGAAACAACCATTTAACCATGTAAATTTTGATGCATCCATTGATCTTGCACTCCCAACTTGAAGGTTGACCCCTCATGTACCCAATCTGCATCTTCTGTTGCATGATTTGGCGGTCTTTTTCCATGATCACTTTCATGCAAAGGCACCCCAACCCCTACAAAAACATCTTATCAAATGAATGTGAATATTGATCCAAAAGATGAAATATTCATTTATAAACCATGAAGGGTTTTTAATCAGAACATCAAATAAATGTTGAAAGTATTGCAATCAAACCAGTAAGTAGATGCTAAACATGATGAGGGTATTGCAATCCAATCAGTAAATGAATGTTAAACATGATGAAGGTTTTGCATCAAAAAAATTAGGCAAAAAATGGGGATGGGTAATTTTTGCCTAATTTTCTTTTTGCAATGTTTGGGGTGAATACATGGTATGGTGGCTCATTTTAAGCAGATGTTTCACTGCATAGACATCCATAAAAATTTTGTTAAAAAACATGGTTACTTATTTATCATAACTTATGATTATAATCATTTATAAATTGATGTTCATAAATTTGTGAACATTCATATTCTATTTTAAAACTTATATATAATGATGATGACGCTAGTTGTTTTGATGGATGCAATTTTTTAAAAATGATAATACTTGGAAAAATGTTTTATAAAATCCATATGAATAATGGCCCTTTTAGATATTTCATAATCAAACACCTTTAAAACAAAAAAATTGAAAGAAAAGATAATTTGTAACTCATAAGGACTTATGAAAATAAGGTCAAATTTTAACCATTTTAAATTCCATAAAAAAATATTTGCTAAGGTTTTTCAAGAAATGGTCCCATTTATATGTTATTTATTCCATTCTTGAACTTAAACTTGGTCACTAAAAATCAATTAAATTGAAATTTTCTATGAATACATTGATGTTATACCATTGCAATCAAGAAAATAGTCCATGCATTATCCTTTCAAAAGTCCATTATTAACAATAGGTGTAACATTTTCAAAATAAAAATATTATACTTGTAGTTTCATAATCAAGTTATGAATTTATATTCAATTATCAATTAACAAATTGAAACATACATTTATCACCACATTCGTTTAAACAAGAGGCACCCTACAAAAATTTTATATATGAAAACTTTTGGGGATGAGAAATGAAGCAACCCTTTGATTCCGTTTTAAACTATTT
>Ga0209208_10008008_pt1 | contig 14178 bp, 11 predicted proteins | sample S1TSphfallax_3_FD_187694 | JGI IMG/M metagenome (GOLD analysis project Ga0209208, IMG submission 187694) | Host-associated microbial communities from peat moss isolated from Minnesota, USA - S1T2_Fd - Sphagnum fallax MG (SPAdes) (version 2) | ecosystem: Host-associated > Plants > Peat moss >...
AGAGGCAATATGATCTATTGAATTGCATATTTGGCATATTGAAGCGATGCTAACTTTTGAAAATCTTGTTCCATTATTTGATGAAATCCCTTGTCTGAAAAACTTAATGAGTGACTCATTTAGTGCACTAACATGTTTCTCAACAATTTCATTAGCTATAAATCCTTATTCTTGTGCTTCTTTTAGCAACTCAAATGGAATTTCCCCCAATTCAACTAAAATTCTTTCAACTTGCAAAGCTACAACAAATAATGCATCCATATTTGCATAATTTCACATCAAATAACTTTTTAATTTTAAGGTAAAGTCTAGATAGTCTAAACCTCTTTATTTGTTCTACATCCTCTAACTTGCCCCTTGTGAATAGTGTTTCCATTTTGTTGTGATATGCTTGAACCTTTTATTTGGGTTTTTGTTTGATCTAATCCAATTTAACCTTGATTTTTCCTTGTCCACTATACCATATTTTAAAAGCATAACACCTTTCATGGCTTGCCAATTTGTCAACGCAACTACCAACTTCTTAAACCATTCTTTAGATTTGTCTCTAAGGTTTAGTTTGCCAATTTTGAACATCTTTTGTTCATCATTTCCTCTTACTTTTGTAGCCATTTCTAGCCTCTCAACCCAATCATGTATGGCTTCAAATTCTTTACCCCATAATAGTTCATCCATGCCCCTTAGGGCTTGTCATCTTAAGGTGCATGTTAATTTTTGTTAATACTTCTATTTTTATTGCACATATAAATCAAAAAACGCTCAAGTTCCTAATCCACCTTCATAGCAAAATCAATGTTTTTCATATTCTCTTTTATCCAAATGTTCCCCAAATCTAACTTCCAACTTGACATTCTAAATACAATTGTGGAATGTTCAACCCTAATAATCACCATGAGAAAAAGGGGTGTTTTACAACTGGCCTTGCAACTCAATTTTTGAATTGCACCAAACACTTACAAGTCATTGTATTTATATGTCATGAGTGCTAATGGACAAGCTGCATGAGTTGCAAAGTTGTAATTCATTGTATATATGATGCAATTCATTGCAACTCAATCAAAACAATTCAATTTCAACTACTATGCAATTCCATTATAATTACACCCATGATGTCATGTTGACGTCATTAATTGTCATCCATCCATTAAAATTTGACACATGGCATTATGAAGATGTTCGAACATAAAAACTATTTTATTTTTTACAATATCGATCTCCATCATCCATTATGATTGTTGATGATGATCCAAGATTATGACACGTGGAACAATGGAAAATTGCCACATGGTATATTAATTGTATTTTGAAAAAAAAAATCTATTTTAGTAGTTTGTTAGGTCATACATAACCATAGGTAGGTAGGTAGGTAGGAAAGCACAAGATTAAATGAATTAAAAAAAGTCATGAAAATATTTATTTTTAATTTTAAGGTTAAGCTTTTTTGACCTCATCACAAAATGTCACATGTATTTTAATGTGAAAACATAAGAAATCACGCCTTTTTTATATAGCTTGTAACATGGGATTCAAAGACAAAACATATGGGTTAAATTTTTAAATTATTTTCTAGTTGCAAATTGAATCACAATTATAAGAAGAATTTTCTACATGTTTTTTGTTTTTTTTTTCATTATGTAAGTTATATAATTAAATTTATGATTATATGAAAATTAAATATGTGAATTAATTATTTAATATCTAGTTATTTGAAATTACGATTTGAATTTTGTACTCGATTTTTTTTCAGATAATTAATTATCAAAATAAAATAGTTTATGTAATTTGATGAAAATAATTATCTGAAACATAAATTTGTGAACTAAATGTATGATAATTAATTAATTGGATTGATTATTTGAATTAATCAATCTAATTTATTTTCTAATTATTTCAAATAATTAATTATCAATTTAATCAAATTGTTCATAATAATTAGTTAAATTGCATAATAATTAATAATTAATAATTAATTAATTAATTAATTACTAAATGTTAAACATTAAATATGAATTTTGGTAGAAAACATCAAGGTTTAAATAGGCATATCCAAATGTACACCGAATTGAATTTTTGATGTAATATACACATTGCTTTTAATTTCACATATAAATTAATTATATGTATCCAAATAATTAATGAGGTGATGAATTCAGATAATTAATGATTTTTTAATAATTTATCTAATTCATTATGAAATATCCCCACATGCAATTATAATGCAACTCCTAAAAAAATCAAACATGGTTGATTATATATGTATATATGATGTGTATAAATTATCGTATAGAAGACCCATTTTCAACTCACTTGCAATTGTAATACAACTAACTAATTTTTTGACATGGCAATTTATTATTAATACCTCGTTTTTTCAAAGGGATAGTTGTACAATAGTTGTAATACCCAAGGGATAGTTGCACAATAGTTGTATATAAATTATTTTTTGAACTTTAGTTGCAAGGTTGTGTGGTTTCAACAAATGCAAATTTTCATAGTGAATTTTATCCCCCAATCTAAACATTTCTTCCATGCCAAGGATATGCAATTGGATGTAGTATTATTCACTAATCCCCAATAATGGAATCCAAATGTCTCTTAACCTAGGTTTAGGTTTCCCATTTTTAAAACTAGAAATATCAAAATTGAAAATGGAAGGTTTCAGAATGGTATATGCAACATAACTATTCACAAAGATTTTGATAGCCTACAAGAAAGGTGATCCAAAGTGAATTGATCCATTTGGATGCTTAGATTTTAGTTGGTTATAATAGTGAAAAGCATATAGATGCAGTGAATCTTGCCCGTGGATTATGAGTAATTATGCTTATATTTGTTAAACTATGTGATTATTGAAGTTATGGAACATCTATTTGTTGAGGTTGTCCCACTTTTTGGTATTAGATAGGTTCTTCTTTTAAATCTAGAATTGCATAATAGGGTGTGAATGATGTTGGGTGTTGAGGGCTTGGATTAGATACCAATGGCATCACTATAGACCAAAGAAAAAAATACCACTTAGTATAAACTCAAACTAAGGAAGAAATATTGGTAATTAGTGAGTTTGATTTTCCATATCCCAGGTTTCACATTTTGCCTAGGGAAGGAACAATCACTTTGAGATGCAAGGCTTCAGTGTAATAAGTATTATTGGACTAAATCCATATTAGCTAAAGTAAGGGATCTGGCCATACAAGTGACTCATGATGGGATGTAAACAACGGTGCGGGTGTGGTTGAAAACTAGTGATGGATAAAAAAAACTGGACAATGTTGCCTGCCATCAACATAGATATTATTTTTCCACAATTTTTGTTCAATCCTTTAAATATTGAATGCATGAAAAATTTGAGGCAATGCTAAGGGTGGGAGATTTGTGGCTACATGTAGCTATTGTGTCACCCCATCATTGAATTTGGTTTTTCTTTCTAGGGATACATAATTTGTTTTTTGTTGGAGACAAGATTATTAGGTTTGAACATGTAGGAGTTGATTTTAAGGCATTGGCACGGAGATTGGGTAGAGATGTTGATGGTGAATGGCAATGGAATTTTGAACATGAGGAAAGGATGCATAACAAACTACACTAACTTTTGGAAGGTGTTTACACTATAATTAACAATGGCCCAAACTAGGATATGGAATTGTATTAAATTGAATCTAAAATTCTTTGATGAATGGCAACAATCTCGGAATGATGCCAAAAAATTGAAACTCAACCCTTGGCATTCCTCCTTTTGACCCATAATTTTCTTCCCTAGATCAAGCACACAATTTGGAGTGCCCAATTTTTCAAGTACTCAATCCTCCCCTTTTGTAAAAAACTACATAGGACTAACCATGTATACCAAACATGGTTGAGAACCACACATAGATAAGCTTTATAACCCTCTTGAACCTATATCATCCTTTCCATTTGAATGCATCTAAAGACACTAAAAAACCAAAAAACTATTCATTTTATTAGATGTGTAATAGAACTTTAAAGATGATAGATGGACAATATTTGAATTACATATAATTTGGGCATTCCTCCCACATAGTTACAACCAAAATACTCTAAGACAATCATCATAACTAACTAATCAACATGAATCCAATGAAAAGAAAAACCAAACTATCATAGTAAAAATAAATGTTTTTTTAGTAGAAAAGCTTGCATTTTATTCTTCCATGTGGCTCTTCCAACTCCATCCTCAATGAAAAACTACAATTACATACAAAAATAAACAACAAAACACCCATGCATATTCTCAAACTTCCACTTGAAATCAAAGTATTGTTAAGGTACCCAAAAGTACCATCTCACTAAATATCAAATGGACCCCTTCACTCAAACATGTTGTTGAAACTTAATAGAACATTCATGTTGATTTTATTTTTCTTTAGCATACATACATTATTAAGGTACTATTTTATGCATAAAATTTCAAATTTGAACAAGTTTCACAATTTTAAACAAGTCTTATAAAACTTTTCAGGACTTTGTTTTGTGAAAAAAAATGTTCAAGGACCCATAAGCAACATCTGAACAAATTATTTTGCTTCAAGACCTTACTTGCTAATGTATATAAAATGTTCAAGTGTGACAAGAACCAAATGTTTTATTACAATGTATAAAGTTTCAAAAAATGAAAATTTGGGGAATTTTGGGCCATTGATAGAATATGGCCCACATTGAATATATTTTATTATTTCTACATTCATAAGTGAAAATAATAGATAATGTAGATGCCCATATAAAATTTGAAGCAAATTTATTTCATTTGATATGAGAAAAAAGAAAGAAATTTAAGACATGTCATAGGTTTTACAAAAAAAGGTGAATTTGGGGGTCTTCAATGAATCCTTTTGTTTTAAAAGGGGTACCCCAACTATGTTTGGACCCACTCTTCAATAACTTGCAACATCATGGTCATCAGCCCCACAAATTGACTTTGTTTCCAGTGAAGGACAACAACAAATTACAATTCCATTTTCTAGCACTTTGAAGTGGACAACAACACCCTTTTCACACAACAAACCCTATTAACAAATCTAGAAACAATTATAGGTTACACCTATTAATATGTTTTGATCCATGTTTCAACAAGACTATCAAAACGTGTCACAATTTTCAAATAGATTCTACAAAAGGATTTTCAATTAATTACAACATTAACATTCTCAAATTGATTCAATAATAGAATTGGCAAAATATCAATTTCAACTTGATTTAGATTGTTGACAAAATTCAATCAAGAACCAACATAATACATGACTCAACAAAACAATGACATTTGTGATCTTAAGTCTTTAATTCAATTTTAGCTTCATTTAAATTATTGACATAAATTCAATCAAAAGGACAATAGATGCCTATGCATTAGCTTTTTAGCCATGTGTAATGTTAGATGCCTTGTTCTTCATCTACATGGACTTGTATTTGAGGTTTGGCATTTTCTTGTGTAGTTATTCTATTTTTTAAATTTGTAATTTTTTTTCAATATTTAGTTTTATGTCCCCCAAACAACATGTTATGCAATATAAAACATGTAACCAAGTCAAGTGCAGTTACAATTTGCATATCTATACTACCATGAAGCTCATGAAAAGGTTTATTAAAGGATCCCAAATGTCATATTTACAACAAATTTTCCCTTGTTTATACCTTCCCTTGTTGTGTTTTAAGTTGAATAATCTCTCCAAAACATTATGGTCTCCTTTTCAATGTGGTGTGACAAATTAGTCCAACAAGGAGAGCTTTGATCCCCTAGTGGATCTATGAAAGGATATCATCTTGACATCTTTTTTTTTGCATTAAACAACCCATGGTATTGAACTTGACTATAAAGACACGATTTTCCAAGGACCTACAACTCGTTCACATTCTTGAATCCCATGCAACCCCATGGACATGTTGATGAATTATTTCTTGTTATCAATCACAACCTCCTTGTAAGCTCCATTCTTGTGGTAATAATACTTTTCATTGAATGGGCTTGTAGTTCTAGTAATGGAAAAATTAATACCATTTATAGCCTTTTAAACGTTGGGAATATTACAAAAACTTTGAAATCTAGTCATGATTGCATCCATTTTGGATTTCAAAGGCCATGCAATCAAGTTTTTAAAAAAATGTTGACTATTGTTATGACCTTTTGAACAACAAAGAGAATAGCATATCTACTTATTACAAAAAGTTCAATGCATAGTAAAAGGTTAACACTTTGTGAAAACTTATAAATTGCACATGTAATATGCACTTCAATTGGGATAAAAAATAATAATTTATGATCTCCTTTTGAATTAAAGGCATAAACTTATTAACAATGTCAAAACAAGTTCTTTTAATCATATAAAAATTGTGAAGCCATGGATCATCAACATGTATCCAATTTAAAGGAAAATAGAAAACCAAGTGGTGTTCCTTGGTTTGACCTAGTGCTTAAGCTTAATGACAAGGGAACCCAAGTTACAAACCATTCTTGGCCATGAAAACAAATTAAAACTTCTTTTTTTTTAGGTTGGTTGTCAAGTGAAAATACAATTGGTGGTACCACAAGGAACCATCTCAAAGAACCATCTCAGAGGAATTAAAATTGGTCAAATAATATTCTTTGACACTTTCTTTTAAATGTTTTTGATATTATAACATATTGTTTTCTCATGTATATCCATTGCATGGCAAAGTATATGGTTTTAAGTTTTCATTGGAATAAAAACAAGTGAAAATTGTTACAAAATTGTATTCCTAATTTATGTGGCCCCTTCAAGAATCACAACTAATGACATTCTTTGTGGTACCACCCAATCATGCTTTCACCTTGTCATTGAAGTTTCCAAATTAACATTTGAAAGAAAGTGAGAATTTGTTAGCTCACAAATGTCTCCAACATTTTGATAAGGAAAACAAGGAACCCCATCATAATATTGATGTTCTTCACATTCATTGAAACAAATCATACATTGTAATATAACACAACAACACCAAACAAACAAATATACATCACACCACCTTCATGCATTTACTTGAACAAAAATTTAACGATTGAAGGCAATAAATCAAAGTCCTAAGGAATCTTAGATCACATGTCATTACCAATGGATATTATTTGTTAAAGATGAATAGGAAATATAACAATTAGTTGAATCCAACGACCAAATCCAATATCTTTGAACTCCTTTGCAAACTTATAAAAATATTATTAGTAAGATTTTTGGTTATAGTTATGAAAGTCATGTGTTTTCCTAGCTCCCTTTCCACAAAAGCCTTTTGTAGCATGCAACATTGGTTTAAACACATGATAATTTAAAATACACATCGCAATTTTAGAACGAGGTTAGGTTCTTCAATAAATTGGAGTGCATTACCATGTGTATTCTCTTTCTTTAAATTTTTTCCATTGAAATCATTTTAGAATCCATTCACAATTAAAGTTAAAATAACCCTTCTCTCTAATGGTGTTTTACAAGTGGTAATAAAGACACACATTGAAACATTGAAGAAAAAATACAAAAAATGATTGCATAGAAATGAAAAAATCATAAATTTACATGGTTGAGCTTGAATAAAACAAATGATCTTCGACCCACAAATGTTGAAAAATAGAACAAAACATAAGGACTTACGTTTTCAAAAACTTGTGACAATTTGAAAACTTGTAGGAAAAAAAGTGATAGGAAAAATAAAAGAAGAAAAAAGGACATAGCACACAATACGAACGTATGTGAAAAATTAGAAGAAAATTTTCAAAATGCTGACATTGAAAAAAAAACATGAAAAAAAATTTAATAAAGAAAAAAATTAGGATTTTACGTAGTTGAACTTCACCTAAAGAAGGAGGGCACAACATTTCAAAACCATGCAACACATCAAAAACTAGTAGCACGTGCAAAACCAAAGTAAATGAACCTTTTAAAATAGAACATGCCTTTCCAAAGCTTGTAGCAAATGGGGAAAAAAAAACAATAAGAAAATGGAAAAAAAGAGAAGAAAGTTGAATAGGAAAAGGAGTTGAGAAATATGGACAATTAATATAAAAAAGTTTCACAGGTCGACATGTAGACCACTAATGACAAGTTTGAACTTGCTACAACACAAAAAGATGTTAGAGCTAAGTCACTTTTGCCTCTATGGTCACTTTGGTCAGTAGGGTTAGCTAAGTAGGTGTTAGGGCTTCAACACTCGCCAACCTATCCCTATGTGTGAGCATGATCTTCCATGGTGGGATCTTCTGAATTCTGAGCTCGTTTTTGTGTTCTTGGGCAGGTTCTTCCATTTTTTTTCGCATATCTTGGCCGGAGAAAGAAAAAGAAAAATTTCTGCAGCATTTTTGTGTGGGGGTACAGCCTGAGGATGGGTATTTATCGAGAGCAAGTGGAAGGGAACCCTGCCCAAATTCAGATCCCAGGGCAGTATACTCTTATTGCCTTTAGTGTTTTCCTTCTGACCCCAGAAAAATTGTTGTTTACACTGGACGTATGCTGGTATCTGTTAAACAACTTTGAATAATGTGTAGGGTAAGGACTAAATTCCAGGCGGCTGAGAGAATGAGGGCCCCGCGTGAGGCTGGAGCCAAGCTCAGGACCCGAATTTTCATGAAGATTGGCCTCTTGAAGGTCCTTAGTCCTTACCTGGCGTAAAGAAAAGGGAGAATTTTTCTTTTATACTAGACAGCAGCAATTATTTGTGTGTGACAGGATTATACTAGGCTATGTGCTATATATATATATATTTTTTTAAAAATTAATTTATTTATTTTTGAAATGTCTGGGAAAGATAACTTGGAAAGATAACTTTTAGAATGGAAAGACAAAATGGAGGAGGACAGGAGAGGAGGAACCTTTAAGTGTATTTCAGGGAACCTTACAAGTAAGGTACAAGTACAGCTGAAAAAGAAGTACAGTGGACACGAAGCCCAAGAATACTTTATGAGGGGAAGACCCCAAGTGCAAGTGGTTTGTGGTTAGTAAGCAATCACATACCTACCTACACAAGCCCCAGCCCAGCAACCAGCCCTTGCAACAGAACAAGAAATTGTGCAGGAGGTGGTTGCAATCACTCTTCTGATTTTGACTGTCACAGTAGGTGACAATGGGCCACAGTGAACCAGTACCCACCAGTGCAGCATGAAGGATGAATGATAAGTGGGCAGGAAACAGTTTTCGGTTGGGTTTCAGTTTCCTAAATAACCATGGTGGTTAGGCCAGTTTCTTTTTTTTGTGTTTCTACCTAAGCTCCTAACAACCCACAAGCAGGTTGATAATAGGTAGGTAGTAAAACAGCCCTTACCTATCAGTTACCTATTTTCCTACCTATCTACCTATATAAGAGACCTATTTCCTACAGAATTGGTTACCAAGGTGAAACCAAATTTTAACTCAGTTGAGGTTCATCTACAACTGAGTAATAACAGGCATCCAGTGGATAGTGTGCTGGTGGGTGCTGGTTCAATGTGGCCATAACAATGCACCGTATCCAACCCAAAAAAAAGGAATTTGTCAGCCCCAACTCTCCAACTTATTTACATGTATCTAAAGCCAAAATAAGTTGGAGATGTCATAAGATTTGAATCATTCTCTCTCTCTCACACACACGTTCATGACCCCACCTCTTGTTGGTGCAACTAAATTGCCTGAAGAATTATTAACTGTGCTATAGGATGGTTGCAAAAAGCTGCAAAAAGCTTGGCCTCTTCTCGGCATGGAAAACTGCCAAATAATTAATTAAAATAAATCCCCTCCCCAAGTGTTCCAATTTCCAACTACTTTGATCTTCTACTAGCTTTTCAGATATTCTGAAAATATGTAGCCAAAGAACCCACCTTATCAACAACTACCTATTGGAACACTTGATTGAAATACTGGTGTATGATGGACTATGGACCTACAAATATACAACAAACTGCCTTATGACCAACCCAAAATATGACCAACACAAAATTTACATAGGACAAACACAACCATGCCCTCTACTCCAGGTTAGTTGTGAAAATATAGTACAACACCAGGATTTTCACATTGAGTTTTTCTCAACATGTGAAGTTACAATCTGCACTTGAATCTCCTTTGTCCCTGTCTACTAATTTGAGGACCCACATCTCCCTGGTTCCAGGAAGAAAGCTCATCAGCATGCTGGGCTCCATTCTTTTTGCTCTCATTCACAAGCAATTTGAAAGGAAAAAAAGGCCCAAAAAACATTATGCCCATCAAAAGAAATGCAATGAGAAAAAAGTGCAGTTACATGGAAAAGAAAAAGTAAAAAATAGCCAGTAAAAAGAAATGTAACAAAGAAATACATGTGTCATTAGAAGAAGGATTAAAATGAACCAACACTACATTGGTAGGTTGATACCTCAACCTTCTTGAGCTAGGCCTTTTAAAAGTTAGAGGCTACATCAACTTGAGAAATGTTAGAATTAGACCTGGATTTAGTTTAATGGTGGAATATTTATAATGTTTAAAAGCAACCCAAGATTTTTTTTTGTTTTTATCAAGGTATCATTGTAGGTGTTGTCAACAAGTTCACTCAAGATTTAAATGAGACAAGGAAGTTCACTCAAGATTTAAATGAGACAAGGAAGATATTTTTCTTGCACAAGCTTTCTAGAGCTTTTGAGCACTCAATGCTTATGGGTTAGGGTGAACTAGCACCTACATTGTTATCTTCACCTTTGTACGTAAAGCTTATAATTAACTCAAGAAATGCTAAATTTGAACTCAAAAACACTAATTTAATCTTTTTAAAAATAATAATGATTAAAAGTAACTCAAATGTAATTGGGATTTTTACTAGTGTTGTGTGATTATTTGAAATTTTTAATAAGGATGGATTTTGGTTCTTTAAAATCATAGAATCACCAATTCCAATTATTTCAGAATTACTAAACCACTGGTTTCAATTATTTCAGAATCAAGGAACCACCAGTTTAGGTTATTTCTGAAGTATCAAGAAATTAGTATTTTCATGAAAGAACCAACAAAGTATTGAGGGTCATAAAGACATCTTTTTGAAATCAAGAATATATCAAAACTGATCTTTTAATTAGGTGAAATGCCAAAACGGTTCTTGATTGGTTATCTAACCGGTTCTTGATTGAAATTGGAAACTTTGAACACTTTGATGCAAGTGTCATTATGTTTGAAGGATGTGGCATCACATGGAAAATCAAAATATTATTAGAACAAATTAATTATAAAGGGTCCAAACTTTTCCTTGGTTTTGGTTAGTTTCATATGCTTTGATATTCATAGTTTTGTGTGAAGGATCAAAATTTGTCAACCTATCATGTGAGATGCATTTGTTACAACTATTTGTCACATCGAAATGCAAAATGAAAACTAAATTGTCATAGATTTTTATTAAAAAGGTAAACCAGTCAAAATATTTCACTGGGGTTTCACTAAGTGTAGGGTAAAGCTTGAGGTTGTGAACTTTACCAAAGCCTTTGCTATTTGTTTTAAAATAAGAAATTTCCATTGGGTATGATGTGAAAAGTGAAAAAGAAATTGTAGAGTGCTCCAAAACATGGAACACCTCTCACAGAGTGTATTCATTTTCCAAATGCCTCGTGGAAGAAAAAATAAGGTGCTCTCCAATTATACTAAAAACATTAGCACAGGTCTTTGTTAGGTTTAAGGTAAGGTTAGAGTTTAGGGTTTTCTTATGTGAAAATCTGGACCTCCCTGGTTCAAGGAGGAAGAAGCTCATGGTCAGGATGTTGGATTTCACCAACATGTGTGCAGGCAGGTTTCTATCTGTATGGTGACATTCCTCCTCTTAACTAGGCACAAAACAAGACTTTCTTGCCTGTAAGGCTTGAATATAAAGTGTGAGGGGGAAGGCTTGAACTTGAATGAGCTACTAAGGCTGAAATAATTCGTGACCCAGCCACTTGCTTGACCTCAAGTTTGCTTGAATCTGATGTTCACTTGACTGTAGTTGACCCAATATGAATATAGTTCCATGGTGACTTGCAAGTTCAACACTAATTATATTAATTTCAGAAAATTCTCAATTTTCAAAAATTATTTTTTCATTCAATGAACAAATTGTTTGAAAGAAAATAAAAAATCTTTTAAAATATTCTGAAATATTTTATTTTTCAAAATGGAATCTTCACAATAAAGTCATTATCCAACACTGAAATGTTGAACTGACCATGGTACTAGGGTATCAACCTTCCCAACATGCAATGGATGTGCCATTCTACAAGGATTGCTTTGTAAGTTTGACAAGCCAATTGTAATGTGAAGTAACTTGGTGGGCAATTCTTATGTTACATGTAGTTTGTGTGACAATGACATAGGAGGTATCTTCACTGCAGTTCTTATCACAACATGTGTGCTTCAAGCTTTATCTAAACAACAACAAAAAATACAATTTCATCTGAAATTCATTCATCTTAAGTATTAGATGCAAGTTGTGCTCACAAACTCTCAGCATATTAGTAGTTGTTGGGCACAACCCAACAACTACTAAGGTCATTGGGCACAAATCCCAACACAACGATCAGCAGGCTCCTTACAAGAGACCACCACAAACTTTATCCCCAAAAAACACACACATCATTTTTTTGGGTAAATTATTCTCTGGACTTGTCTGGTGTTTCCTGGACCCTTTACCATAATCCATTGTGCCTCTCCAAAGATTCCAATCTGATTGTTAACGTCATTTAAAATTGAAGTTACAAGTTTTGGGAACTCTTTAAGTGAATGGGTTCATGATCAGTGTAGGGAATGTTATGTCAAACATAACACCCTTGACAGGAGTGGATTTATTCAAATAAAGGTGTGTTCAGTCATAGAAGCTAAAAGCACTTGTATTTGAGGAGGCTTAGAATAACTTTCTTTTTGAGGACTATGGTTGTTATAGAATGCGGGTTTTCCTAATTTAAATGTCACAAAAATTCAATAAAAGATCAATGGCTAGAACCATCATAGAGGAGACAAAAAGGGAAGGCCAAAAGATGTACAACCCAAGGAATAAAAAAAAAGGGGAAAGATTTAGTCCTTCTTGTGGTAGGAAGGTATTTTATGCATAGCCTCTCTAATGTTGCTTGCATGCAAATTGTGAGATCTAATAGTAATGAGAGGTTTAGAATAAACATCATTTGTCAATGCAATCTTCCTCTTTATAGCAAAGGCTAAAGCACATTGAAGAGCAATACCAACACATTGCCTGAAAAATTGAATGTAAAAGGACAAGGATAAATGACCTTTTGATCGTCTATTGTGGATAAGACGAGCACACTCCCTAATGAAATGATTAATATCACACCTGGGTTCACCATGCACTTCCATGGCCATTGGAATAAAATGGTACCCTTCATGATGCCCTCTATACTTGTGTATTTTAGCAATGACGTTAAGTTTTACAATTGCATTTGCTAGTCGACTAATGACATTCAAAACCATTGTTTCTTGCATCAAGTCAATAACCACCACATCGAAAACAAAAACTTGGTCCTCTCAAGTCATGTAGAGATTGGTTCATAATGAAATTCCTAACGTAAGGGTGTACCACCGTTCTTTCCATACAACATGCCCATTCTCTAGGACAAAGGCATACATGACATCTTGGATGTTGTCATGTGTGGCTATTTGTTGACCTCCAAATGGACAACAAGTTAAGTGTGCGCTAAATGCATCCAACCTGTGTTCACACTCACACATGAGAAAATTAAATGTCGAAGGTTCAATCAAACTAAGACAAAAACACAACATTTAGGTGAAAATAAAATGTGTGATGCAAAACAAACAAATAAATGGCCTAACAACCAACCATAGCCCTACCCCCTTGTTCGAACAAAAATGAATGTGGGCTCTAGATGTTGAGGAAACGGAGCCACCCTCCAAGATAAACTTAGGGGATGTGTCATGATGGATGTCCATCAAAGATGCTTATAGACATGGCGTGTTAATAATTACCAGACTTTCAAAAGAAAGGTGCATTTCCCTAGCTGAAGGAGGAAAACCATCTTGCATTACACGTAAGCATGATTAAAGCAAATGTGGGTGCCCCTCAACTTAAAAAAACATATTTTTCCAAAACAGGTCTATTGAAAATACAAAAGCACAAATATGGAGCCATTAGAACCCAACGCCCTAGAAAGTGAATGGGGCACAATCCTCTACAGAGAGAAAACCTATACCACCAAAGGATATTGGTAGTTGAACCTGATGTCTCCCTAAGGGGCCC